>Ga0080013_1002233_pt1 | contig 23285 bp, 21 predicted proteins | sample ETNvirenome_6_85_FD_69236 | JGI IMG/M metagenome (GOLD analysis project Ga0080013, IMG submission 69236) | Marine viral communities from the Pacific Ocean - ETNP_6_85 (SPADES assembly) (version 2) | ecosystem: Environmental > Aquatic > Marine > Oceanic | place: Pacific Ocean | collected 2013-06-19
AGGACTTAATTGACGAGTTGTGTCAGGTTGTAGTTGATTATAAAATGGAAGAGGATGTATCGAAAGAGTTAGATATTGACCACAATTACATAAGTGAATGTTGGAGGAGAGAAGGGGAGAAAAATATAATAAGAAAATATTTCAATGCTAGAATAGTCGAAGAAAAGGCAAAACTATCTGGGGGATATCAATATACTCATTTCTTACAACAAGAGTTAGACCACCTACTATTCAGAAATTTAGATGAAAAAGAGAAAAAAGGCTTTCGTCAATGGGCAAGAGATAATTTCAAGATAAGTGATACTATCAAAACAACATGGCATCCTGTGGTACAAGAAGAATGCAAAAAAATAATAGAGGAAAGTAAGAGGAGGTAAACAATGGGAACAAGAAGTCTAACAACATTTGTAGATAACTTTACTGGCAAAAAGATAGTTGTAATGTATAGACAACATGATGGATATCCAAGTGGACATGGAAAAGAATTAGCTGAGTTCTTGGATGATTTACATATAGTAAATGGAATTAATGTGAATGATGAAAGAACGATAGCTAATGGTATGGGATGTTTATCAGCACAAGTTGTATCTCATTTTAAGGGTGATGATATTGGACATATATACCTTCACGCTCCAGACACAAAAGATATAGGAGAACAATATATATATACTATATATGACGACAAAGATGGTGTCAAAATAAAAGTTCGTGATACATATAAGAACATAGATATTTTTAATGGGACTATAAAAGACATGAAAAAGTGGATTACTTGTGTCGAAGAAGCGATAAATGTGAATAAATTATGAGATTTTGTCTTTGTTGTAAGTACATATATTATTATATTTAGATAAGTTAAGAGACAATTTAAGACAACTTAAATAAGGAGAAAACCAAATGGCTACATATACAAAAGTAGGTAAGGGATACGCTTTTCCAAAAGAAAAAAGGGGCGAGAAGTCACCTGACTTTTCAGGTTCAATAGAGCTTGAAAATGACCTCAAAGAAGGTAAATATAGCATTGCTATGTGGAAGACAAAGTCTAAGAAAGGTGCTAAATATCTAAGTATGCAAATATCAGATGTTCAAAAAGATGAAGATAAAGAGTCATCTGGCCCTTGGGATAAATAGGTGTGCGCCTTGACATAGAAGCTATTTATGATAATTATTTAGACCATAAAATAGCACAGGAAAAGAAACGACGTAAAAAGAGAGGTTATTGGTTCAGTGCTTCTACTGCAGGTAGTTGTTATAAAAAACAAAAGTTTGCAATAGATGGCACTGATGAGTTTCCTCTTGAACCAAGAGTTAAAAGACTTCTAAGACTTGGAACATTAGTACACAAAGACTTTGAAGATGCTATTAACTGGCAATTTAAAAAGTATGATGAGAAGCCAAATTGGTCAGGTGAAGAAATTCACACAGAGTATGATATAGAAATTCCTGATATTAGAGTCAAAGGAAGATTAGACAATGTTATAATATCAGATAGTGTTGCATATATAGGTGACATTAAAACTATGGGCACATATCCCTGGCGTAAGAAGTTTGGGAGAAAAAGAAACAGGGACGAGAGCAATACTAACTACAATCTTCAGCTTGGTACGTATGCTCTTGGTATAGCAAAAAAAGATAATGTAGACTATGTGTTCTTAAACATTGACTATTACAATAAAGATAATAGCAATATGAAGAGTGTAGAAGTAGAACCCGAGTGGGCTGGTAAAGCTCTTAAATATTGGAAAGACTGTAATGATGCAGTTAAAGAAGAGTTAACCCCAGCTGTAACAGAAGGAGTCCCATTCCAAAAAGAGTGGGAATGTAACTATTGTGCATTTAATTACTTGTGCAACAGCCCATACATAAAGGAGAAGAAAGGATGATACAAAAATCAGAATCAATTAAGAATATAGCATCTGCACAATTAGAATTGCAGAGAGAGATAAAAGATATATCTAAAGATAGCAAAGGATACGGATATAATTACACATCGTTTGATAAGTTAGTTCAGTATTTAAGACCTATACTTACTAAACATGGTATTTCTTTTATACAAATGCCAGCTGGGGAAGGACTAACAGTAGGTGTAACAACATTGTATATGCATTCATCAGGAGAATGGATTTCTAATACAATCTTATCTCCTATTGCAGAACATAAAGGAATGAATACATATCAGTCCGTTGGAAGTGCGATAACATACTATCGTAGATATAGTTTGTCATCATTTACGGGTATAGCAAGTGAAGAAGATGTTGATGGAGAAATGAGTCAAAAAGAAGGAGGCGGAAAATGGTAGACTTTACAAATGATAGTTCATATGCAGATTACTTATTCACACCTGGCTCTATATATACAGTCGGAATTAATGATGGTACGACATTTAAGCAGATGGTATACAAAGGGTCAAAGCTATTCAATGGTAAGCATATTATGGTATTTGAAACATTGGGTAGAAGTCAACTTACAGTAAACCCCAGTTATCATTCATTTACATTAGAAGAATGTGATGCAATAGATGTAGAGAATGATTTATTGGAAGCAAAAGGAGACTCAGATGGGTAAACTAACAGTAAACGAAGCTGAGAGACTGCATACTAAAGGTGTTATAACCACTGCAGCGCTTCAAACAATGCGAGAAGAAGGCCTTGCAAGCAATAGAACACACTCAGCTAAAAGATGGATGAAAAGTGCAAATGGTAAGAATGTAACACCTCAATTGTACTTCTCAGGTATTGGTAAGGATGGTGAATACTCTAAAAAGATGGTTGAATTTAGAAATGAGTTCAATACTCTTAGAGAGAAATACACTACAACTACAATAACAAATAACACGACTAAAAAGTAGCACATTCGATGATTGTAGAGGCTGGGCATTGCCAGTAAGGAAGGTACCGAAACTAAGAGACAATTACGCTATGGCTCCAGCCTCTATTACTATCAAGTAGCTTCTGCGACACCTGTCATGACACTCGGAAAACCAGATAAGTCAAAACCGCACTGGTGGCTACTTGTTTAACATAACCTCAGATTGCTGTCCAATAAGACAGACTTGGAACGGTTAGCGGCACTCACCGTTTACACCTACTGAGATGTTAAACAATTAATGGAGGTTAATATGATATACAAATCAAAAAAGTTATTCAGAGGACAAGTATCAGTTCGTAGTCCAATAATTGAATCCTGTATTAGAAGAAAAGAAGTTCTTATTATTAAATATAAAGATGGTGTAATGCATGTTCCACACAAAGATATATTAAAAGCATGGGACAAAAGTGATAAAAACAACACATTTTATGGGAAATACGGTGGAGGCAAGTACTTTCTTGTTGATTTTGATTGGAATCCAATGAAAGATAATCAGCTTAAATTAAACATTGACTTAAATGATAAAAAAGATTAAGTTAGAATTGAAAATAAGGGAAAGTGGCTACCCCTTCTTACTCCCTACCTCTCGGGACACTCTTAACCCCAAACAGCTGCTTTCCCGTTTTTATGCACAAAATTATAAATTAGAGGGCTAAAGTGTCAGGTGCAAGCAATCGAGTAGTTGGTGATATGGCATGGGTGGAGACAGCCCTAGCCCTCTTCAAATTAAAGAAGGAGCGAGTAGCACTAAGTCACGTGGATATGTGGTGTGAAAAAGGGTCAGACCTCTCGCTTCTTCTATTAATTTTAATAAAATGGTGGCAAATTTCGGCAGTTGCTTAAATGTTGCGACAGCAACAGCCATTTTTTATTTTAATAAATTAAATAAAGGAGACACACAATGGCAAAGAAAAGAAAGAACAAGAAAAAGAAGAAGTTCTTAGTTAACTTTTGGGATGGAAAAATCAATTTCAAACTTCCTAAGAAATGGGGAAAATGGGTTAAACTATGAGCTGGAAAGAAGACCATCAGAGGCTTCATCTTCTTATGGAACTCATAATGAATTGGTTTAATCAAGGTCGTGTAATGACGGTTGAGGATTTTGACGGCTTAATGACAGAATCCCAACAAGAAACCGATAAATGACAACAGACGAAGGAACCATAACAGTAAAGTTTCCTATCAGTGAGCTATCAAAAATACTGTATTCTTTAAAGTATATTATAGCTAACAAAGACTTACAAGACAATAGGGACTGGACAAAAAGTTATGAAGTACTGGCATCAGAAATAAAAGAAATGCTTAACTACTATGAAGAAAAAAGTAAGTTACATAAAACTGAAGAATCTCAAGAAGGGTGATTGTTTTAGGACCTTAGTTACTAAAATGAAAGGAGTAGTGCTTGAAATAGGCAATATGTCTGCGAAAGTACTATTCTATGAAGTTCCTGATATAAAACATTATGATGAAAATGAGATAATGAGATATCAGAGGTACTGGCTTGGGAGGAAGGAAATATCGTCAGGCACAGAAGTACAAAAAATAAGGAGTAAGAAGTATGGGAAAGATGTCGGAAATAGAACACATTTTAAGAACAAGCAAAGACGCAACAAAAGAACTTAGTGATTATCTTAAGTTCATTCATCCAGATTGGAACATTTCAAAAGTATATACAACGACTTTATACTTTAAAAGACAATACGAAAAAGAAGGGAGAAATAACAATGATAGAAAACACATTGTTTCCAGTTAAAGAATATCCTGCTAATTTTGCTTATAATAGTGAAGCTGGTATAAGTGATGTAAAAGAAAACACAGGATATAAGTTCATAGTAAGAGAAGACACAGGCAGCGTAGTTAGCTGTATGACTAACAATTACAGATTAGTTACTAATCAAGAAGTATCTGACGCATCTCTTCCAGTTATTAAGAAATGGAATGGGGTTCTTACTGAAGCAAATACATTTGCTAATGGAGCTAGAACTAAGTGGACATATAAACTTCCAGACCAGGAAGTTGATATTGGTAATGGAGATGTACTTAATCCGCAAGTATCTATTCATAATTCTTATGATGGCAGTATGCAGGTATCAGTGCTTGCAGGTACTTATAGGTTAGTATGCTCAAATGGAATGACAATAGGACGTATCTCGGACCATAAAAAGTTTAAACATATTATATGGAATGAGACAGACTTAAGTAACCTTGAGAATATTATAGAACAAGTAGTTGATAATATCCCAAAGGTGTTTGCGTCTGATATGCCAGTATTAACAAATACAAAAATAGATGGGGCTCATATTAAAGATGTTATTGAGATGTTTCCTAATAATCATGGTGAGAGTATAACTAACTACATAATAGCTAAACAACCTAAGAACTATTGGGATTTGCTAAATGTTGCTACGTGGGCATCTACTCATCTATTAAATAGGAAAACAGAAACGACTCATAAACTTGAAGATAAGATTTATCCTAAAGTAATGAGAATGGCTAAAGTAGCACAAGCGTAATAATATAGGGTGCTGAAGCGTATAATAAAAGTCTCACTCTCCAGAGCTATATGCTCCGTGACGACACCTGACGAGGTTGAAACAGCTTAATGAACCAAAATGCTTACCAACGCAGAGTTCGCCCTATATTTTAAAATGAGGATATATAATTATATGAGAATAAGTAATTATGCAACAAAGAAAGTAGAAGAAATGAGAGAAAGAAATGATGCGATTGCAACAAGCAGAGAAGAAGAGCTTGAAGAACTAGCTCGGAGATTAAATGAACAATCCGAGTTGGATGAAGAGGCATTACGTGATGATTGAAACTCTAATATGGCGAGACTGTCCTGTAGTTATTCCATACTATGGGGGCAAGTTTGAATTAAGCAGGAGACTAGTTCCTATGCTTGCTAGCCATGAAAGATATTTAGAAGTATTTGCTGGTGGATTAAGTATGTTTTTCAGGAAGAAAAAAGCAAAGATGAATGTTGTTAACGATATTGATAAAGATATAGTAAATCTTTATACAACAGTCCTCTATCATTTCGATGAAATGTGTGAGTTTATATTTTGGATGCCTAAATCTAGAACAATATTTGAAGAAGCGCAAAAAAAAGTATTGAGTTCTAAAGAATTTACTATTCCAGATGTGACAAGAGCGTGCTTATATTACTATGTGATTCGTAACTCATTTAACAAGAATCCTTATCTAAATATGGCTCCAAACACAGTAAGAAAAGATTGGAAGCACTTACTCAAAGAAGAATTAATTCAATCAAGAAAACATTTAGATGGTACTCTAATTGATAACCTTGATTTCAGAGTATTCATAAAAAAATATAAGCCAAAAGAAAATGATATGTGGTACTTTGACCCTCCATATGTAGTAGCAGGTGAGAGAGGAGATTACTATTACCACGACTTTACTAAAGAGATGCATAATGCACTTTCTGAGAAATGCAATGAAATAAATAGCAGTGGTGGCAAGTTTATGGTGAGTTATGATGATAAAGAAGAAATAAGAGAATTATACAAAGACTTTAATATACAAACAATAAGTACAATATATTCGGGAGGTAATAGTAAGAAAACAATAAACGAGTTAGTAATAATGAACTATGAACCAATATCTCAAACTGAGATATTTGATATGGGGGACAGTGATGACAGACAAAATAATGGAGGTTCTTCCGTCTAGCGAAGAAGCCGAAGAAGCTTTAATAGGTTGCATCTTATCTGGGGGCCTTGAATCCTTTGACAGGGCCGCATCTTGGATAAGAGATGACAATGCTTTCTATTACGATAAGCCGCACAAAGTATGGAATGTCATGTCTAATATGTATAAGATCAGAGAGCCAATTGAAGTAGTTACAGTTGTAAACAGATGTAATGAAAAATATGGAAGAAAGGGAGAATATGGATATTATTTAACAGGAATAGACTCTGATACTATATCTGAAGCTAACTTAGAGCACTATGCAAGAATAATATGGGAAAAGCACGTCCAAAGGTCGTGTGTTGAGAGTGCTAATGATGTTCTTAGGATGAGTTATACTGATTATAATAAGACATCTAAAATCCTTGAGAAACATAGTAGATTAATAGAAGAGTTAAGAGAAATACAGCCGTCTAGACGACGTGAGATTGATATTATAATAGAAGAGACAGCTGAAGCACTGAAAGAAGGGACAAATATAATTTCTTTTGGAATACCTGCGTTAGACGCACCTGCGGGGGGAATGACAAGAAAAGAAGTTACAGTTCTTGGTGGAAGGCCTGGGCATGGTAAGACCACATTAATGCTTAATGTTATTAGAAGCTTAATGGAACAAAACTATAGAGTAATGTTATTTAATAGAGAAATGAGCAATGTAGAAATGCTCAAAAAACTATTAGTTATAGAAAGTGAGGTCTTAGTATATGATAAAGTAAGAAAACACCTTCTAACTATCAAAGAACTCGCAGAAATCGATTCTATGAAAGAGCGAGTAAAGAAAAAATACAAGAATCTTATGATGTATGATGATATTAGGGGTTTAGATGAATCTATAAGAGAAGTTATGAAACATAGACCAGACGTAGTTATAGATGATTATATTCAACTAATTAATGTAGATGGAAAGGATGCGAGAAGATTTGAAATAGAGAAAATAATGTATGACTATAAATGGGCATGCAAAAGTGCAAATTGCTCAGCTCTTTTAATTAGCCAACTTAATAGAGAAATAGAAAAGAGAGATAATCCTATTCCTAAGATGAGTGACTATGCTGAAAGTGGAGTAATAGAACAAACCGCAGAAACTGCACTATTTGTATTCTATGGATGGGCAGTAGATAGATTTGAATTTGAAGAAGATGAATGTATGATAGTAGCTGCAAAAAGTAGATATGGTCAAATAGGTAACCATTCCGTAGGTTTTGACGGAAATAAATGTAGATTTTTCAATAAACCTGATTAAATTCAAAATGGTATAAATGTCGGAATTGGAACAGCCAGTCCTACAGAATTACTTACATTTGATATGAGTAGTAGGGGGTGTAAAATGAAAATCACGGAACTCTTTGAGTGCACAATGTGTGGAATGCTTGTGCCAAATGAAGAAACTAATGATAATTTATGCTACAAATGTTTTAATGAATGGGAAGACTATGATGCGTGGGATACGTATATAGATGAAGAATACGAAAACGATAGTAGCAATTGATCCTGGTAAAAGTGGAGGAGTGGCAGTTGTGCATTATGATAATAGTCGCATCCTTTCTTCTGTGTTGTACAACTGTCCTGACTCCACTAAAGACATGGCAAATATAATAAGGTCTGTTGAAAACTCATGTATAATTGATGATAAAAAACTGTCTATTGTTATAGAGCACGTATGGAGCTTTCCCACCGATGCTCGAAGCAGTGCATTTAAATTTGGGACTAACTATGGAATGTGGCTTGGGATTATAGGTGCATTTAGATTTGAATGTGAAAAGATATCACCACAGAAGTGGATGAAGATGTATGCTCCATTACCTAAAAATAAACAAGAGCGTAAGAAGAAACTTAAAGAAATAGCAAAAGAAATTAACGACAAAACAACACTTAAAACTTGTGATGCACTGCTAATTGCTAATTATAAAAGAGAGGAAACCAAAAAATGCGAAAAGCAAAAAAAGGATCATTAGTAATTGGAAATAAAATTGCAGGGATATCAAAAATAGTATGTGATTATGAAGATAGTATTATTTATCAACTTGGTATTTACTTATTTCCATTCTCAATAGAATTTACATTGGAGAAATGGAATGTGGCTACGATGTCACTGCAAATTAGAATAAGTATATGGAAAATGTGTTTAATAACAATACTGGAGAAAAGAGAATGGGGCATGCAGTAGACGAAAGAACAAAAGATATCATTAAAACACTAAAGACAATAATTCTTCTGTTAGAGGGGATTACCAACAAGCTCCTTAGACGGTAGTTTACCATCCATTAGTTTTGATGCAGCTTCTATCATTACGGTAATAATAGGAGGCAGAACAAATCTATATACATCTCTTAATACCCTGTCTTCATCTTCATCATCACCACCAAGAAGTAATGGCATCATAGCAAGCCTCATTAGCATTCCAATTGCTGGGCTTTCGCCACCCCTAAAATAAGAAGAAGTTAACATTCCATACCCACCACCATATGCAATTCTTCTTGCAGAAGATATTATACCCCACATAAACGGATTAAATGTAAAGAAAGTACCGATAACACTAGCAACAACCCTTCCTAAAATCCATCTTCCAAGCCTTATTAAATGTATGTCTTGCTGTTGTTCTTCTTTGCCTCTGATCTGTCCTTTGGCTTTTGCATAGACAGCATCAGCAACTCTTGAAGCAAACAATTCCATGTTCTCCATTGCTGTCTGACCATCTTGGGAATCTAAAAAATTATTTATTATCTTAGTATCAAGCATCGTTTGGTTATATCCATAACCCTTAAACTGTAAGCCCATTTTACCAAGACCACCAAAGGCATTAGCCATGAATACTTGGCTCATTCCAAACTGTGTAGTATATACCGCAAATCTTGCACTTTGCTGTATTGCTGGATGAGAATAATATTCATCATCTGTTAAATTCCCAGGTACTAATTTCAGTTTTCTTGATACCAGCATTGACATAATGGCTGTTTTTTTTCTTAACTCTTTCTCAACACCACTAAATGTCATAAGACCTTTACCGCCTTCTTTAGGGAACCATGACAAAGTAAAGAGAGCAGCTCTTCGTAGCTCCTTTTTTGCCATCTTTTTATTAAGCTTCCTTAACCTTGCTTCTGTTATATAAAGCTTCTGCTTTTCGCTTTTACCCTTTAAACCTTTTCCTTTTACTAAATCATAATATTCTCCAGACAGTTCTTTTAACCTTCTTAGGTCTTCAGTTCCTTCTTCAAGCTTTGCTGCCTTTCTTATGGAACGATTGATTGATTTAAACTCAGGTTTATTATTACGCACAGTTTCATTTATAAAGTCCTTTTTATTTAATTTCAAAGCCCTTACAGCTTGCACAGTCTTTATATATGGATGATCTCTAAGTGATACCGCTCTGTCCCTACCACCTAAAATGATTTCATTAAAAGCATTAAGCAATACTAAAACGCCAGTATCTTCAACCCTTTCTATCCATTCAGCATCATCCGCAACCTTATTTGCTTCCCGCAAAACCTTAAAACCATGCAAAATAATTGGATTAAGTATCTGCCAGTTGTTCTGTAGGGCTGCGTATTTCCCAAGAAACCGTGAAGTCCATACCATATTCTGCATAATTGCCCAATACTGAACATCTTCTGGAGTCCATTTCTTATATGGGCCTCTATCACCCATTAGAGGGTTATAAATACTTTGTATTTTATTCATAATACCAGCAAGCTCTTTGTTACCTTGTTTCATTCCAAGAAACTCTGCTTCATATGATGGGTCACCAAATGTTTTCTTTACTTGGTTAACTATATAATCTTGCAGTGATGGATTTCCCTGTGACTCAGCGAGGACATTTATAAGGTCAGCTTTAATTTCGTTCATTGCTAGTGCAGCTGTCACATTTTCAAAGTATCGTCTTTGAGACTCCATATCAAGTCGGCGTGTCATGTGATCCATCATTGCCGTAGTATGTCTCATATGGGCTGGGTTAGTCATAAGAGCCCTTTGAGTTGCATCTTCATCGCCTTCGGAAGCTCTATCTAAAATAGTGTCCCTTGTTCCCGTTAGGATTCTTAAGTCAGATTCAAGCTCTCTCATGTAATTCAACATACCAACGATATTATCATCCAGCTCATTTTCCTGTGCAGACTCAATATCTATGCCATATTCTTCAAGATGCTCTCGCTCGGCAGCAATAGCTTTCTCAAGCCTTAAAATATTCTTATCTAGAGTTTTTTCATACTGCCCAAGATAAAAAGTAGTAGGATCATAATTCATGCCAACAGCTTTAAGGTTTGTCAGATTTCCAAGTATATAATTATCTTCGCCGCCCTGTTGACTAATTGTTTGATTAATGTTCCCAATGGAAAGAGCTTTACTGATAAGAATACTAGCATCTTCTTCGGACATATCAAATCTATCTATAGCCTTCTTTATACTATTATTAGCTATCTTTATTCTGTCTTGTATATAATACCAAAAGTCTTTATATAAATCTCTTGTGCGATATATTGCTAAATCTATTCCCTCTAACACACTATCTGGAATTTCAGAGTACTCAGTCTTTTCTTCAAAATTATAATATTTCCTGAAGTATTTACCTTCACTTAATATTGGTTTACCATCTTTAGCAACACCAATTACTTTAGTCTTCTGGAAGACTTTGTGTTCATTAGCTTCCATAAACATCTCTTTATACACTTGCCCTTTTGTCAGTCCAAACCCACCTCTTCTTGTAGGCTTAAACAGCTGAGAGTCTCCATTGTGATAAAAGTGTATTGTCTTTTCCTCAGTACCAGCCATTCCTTTTGCTTTTATAACATGAGCAATATATACCTCTGGCTTACCTGCTAGAACTTTATCACCCTCATGTTCCTTTACCATTACATATGTCAACTCGACACCACCAATTGTAATTGTGTGCATTTCAGGATGTTTGTCAGCCCTAAAACCCAACTCTTTTCTTCTGTCTGCTTCTTTTTTTGCAGTGGACATAACCCTGCCAATGAATTTGCCAACCCCCGACTTTCTCCACGCTTGATTGAAGTCACCTTCTTCTTGGTCATGTGGGATTCTTTCAAACCTTACTCTCCTTATACGACCATCTAACATCTTTCGGTAAAATCTTGTTGCAGCTCTATTTATCTCACTCTTAATATCACTTTCGTCAGCATTAAGCTCAGAGTGAAAAATTCGTTCTTCTTTTTTACTGAGTAAATCATCTCCAATAACACGCCTTATCCAGTAATATTCTTCATCAGCCCCAGTAACTACAACCTCACTATTGTCAGTTAAGAACATCTCATCAAGACCACCAAAGATTATATTCCCGATGTTTTTTATGTCAAAAAAAGCATTTACTGGTTCCTGTAGTTTTTTAAAAATAGAGTCATCTCGTGTTGAAAGCTGACGAATCCATTTAATGTCTTGTGCCTTAGCATCATCAGAAAAACTTCTTACTTTTAAAGCAAACTTAGTGAGATATCCCAGCTTGTCCCTTGAAAATATAACTCTTAGAGGGTCAACAAATGATCTTTCCCACGCAGTGAGAGGAGTAGAGGCATCTGTCTTTGTCAACCATTTCTTTGTTTTTGTTAGTAACTGGAAAATTGTATTTGCTTGCACATCTGATAAATCACGAAATTCTGTTAGCTGGTCTTTTGCCTCAATAGTAATCATATCAACAAAGATATCTACTTCCTCAGGCATAAATCCATTAGTTCTCCCAATCCCAATTAATGTATTTGTAAGATAATCATAAAGTGCTTTGTGGTGTCGGTACCTTCTCTCTTCATTCTTTTTTTCTCTCTTTGTTTTTTTCTCTGTTATTGCTGGAGTACCAATCAAAGAAGTTATTTTTGCCTGTACTTTAGAGATATAATAGTTAATCTCTTCTTCACTTGCTTTTCTAATGCTTGTAAATGTTGGGCAATCTAGCATGTTATATCCTCAATTTTGTTCGTCATACGCCTATAAACTGTCTGGAGTGGTTCAAGCTCTTCTTTACCTACAATTTCCATAACATCATCAAGATTATTCAAAGCTTCAGCCCAACTATTAAAATATTCAAGGATTATGTCTTTGTCCATTATCTCAAGTGGCATTAGCTGTTCTACTTTACTAATAGTTTGTATTCTTGATCCACGCTGTCTCTTCTTCATTACTGTCTGTGTAATACCAGTTAAGAAGTGATATGTTGCAATCATTCTTTCTATCTTAGACATACTCATAAACTCGGGAATGTAGTCAACTGTAAACGCCGCTGTAGCTTCGTGAAGCGCTGTCTGAAACGTAAATGCAGTTCCCTTGGTATGTACATTTCCTGATTTGTCCTTATACTCACCATCTTCAAATATTGAATACCACACACTCCCAACTCTATTAGCCCATTTCTTAGCTTTACTGAAACTTTCCTTGGTAATATCTGCCCTTTTAATGCCAGCTTTTTTAAGTACTAAATCAAGATTTTTAGATAGAAGCCTGACACCCCATTTATGAGCATCATTCATAGAATACTGAGAGATTCTTGTTACTACATTATTGGGAACATGGTCATCTTCTCCAATAGCCTCATCATACAAGTCTGCATACATTCTAAGTACTTCTTCTATGGGAGCCACCCTGTTTTTTATTGTTAAACTTTTAAGATTCTTTTTCTTGTCTCGCCATTTCCACTGTTGGACTTGATCAGACATTTGATATTTTATCTCATTGCTATAATCATCTGATTCTATTATATCCCTTACAAGACGTGAGTTTGCCACAAGGCTTTCAGCACTCATAGCTCTTTGAAATGAATCCCTTCCCATTCTAACTGGTGAATATTTAAATACTTTACCAAGCCAGTGCCAAAAATCAGCTGCATCAATATCCTGAGCTACAGACTCTGCTCTTCGGACCCCAGGTGGCTGAGGTATAAAAGGTTTACCATCACTACGCTTTATTACTCTACTCCACAGGAATGGATATCCATGATATCCCCAATGACTAAGAAGCTGCTCTTTAGGATTGTCTACCGAAGCTTGGAGCAATACTGCGAGCTCGTGTGCTGAGTTTGTTCTTAAATAAAATGATTCATCCTCTTTCTTGCCTGCATTTACCTCTTCCCACGAAACTTCATCTCCATTTATATCAATGACCAATGCACCAGCCTCGATAATCTCATCATATATGCTTTTTTTTGTAATATTAAGTGGTGCGTATGTCATGTCAACTGTCTCATCTGGATTTATGACAGAGTAAGTTATATCATCACCATTTGAGTCTGTGATTACCATTTTAGCTCCCTTCCACACTAAGAGCTCACGAATAGCTTTTAAATTGTTGATAATACCAGCGGAATAATCTCCCACAGCCATCCTTCCACTAAGTTCATATAAAGAATTTTTATCGGATAGAAGACCTACTTCTTCAGAATGTTCGAACCATGGCAAAACAACAGGACGCTTTCTCTTCTGATACGCCTTGCTTTCCTGCATAGCCAAGTAAGCCTTAGCTTCTGCCTGTGTTACAGGAATAATCGCTAATGCATCACCATCATAGTCGCCCTGAATAACCTTTATTACATCTTCTTCAGAAAGCATTGCTACATTGCCAGCCCCATCAATAATTTCCTTTATCTGTTTAATACCAAAGGCTGCAATGTCAGGAATTGGATATCTAATTCGCATAACATATGTCGGACGCTCTTTTAGGGCTTTATTAATCATAGCAATAGCATCTACCCTGGTATCACGATCTGCGAATAGTTCTTTAAACTCTGCGAGCTCTTCTTTGCTAAATACACTTTGTCTGATAAAGTTCATAATTGGATTATTTGCTTCACCAAACTTTATCCCATCATTTGGTATGTCTCCCTCAAAGTCTGGTGCTAATGCCAAATAAGTACCTTTACCCTGTATTCTTCCTTTATATGCAGATGCCTTTACCATGTAATTGAATATCGTAGGCTCTAACCTGTCCATAAATATCTTATGAAAAATAGCTGCTGGATTTTCCAGATCGCTGAGAAGCTCTTCTTCAACAACGCTTACATGGTCTTTCAAGACACCTACTTCTTCCAATATTTTCATAAAGTTTATGGGCTTGTACCTTGAGTTTATTAAAAATTTTATTGCTGAATTAGCCCTACTAAGCATCTCCTTTGTGATAGCTCTGTATCCTTTACGGAAATCTGGGTCTGCCTGCAGGTCTGGAGATAACATAAGATCAACTGCCCCAAATGGAAACGCAACTGCATCTTTACCCTTCTGGTCTCCCCCATGAATAAACTTTATGCTCTCCTCAGAAAGATTAATAATAGAGTTAGTCGCACCATCAAATTCTCCCCACATTAGCTTTGCTTCTTCTAGTGTAGCAAATGTATCAATCTCCCCATCAGCAGATACAATTCTTATGTTCTTTTTACTGTCTTCCTCTACCCGCAATATCTCTGTGCCATCCTTAGTTGTAATCCTCATTCCAGGGCGTGGGAGGAACCAATTCATCTTCATGGCTAGAAGACCTTTTTCAGTCTTATGCCAAACAGCTGGCTTCACTTCAGTCAGATTATGTTCGCCCCTTAGAGGCTTCCTACCCCATCTATCTTGCACCCTGTAACGCATAGCTGACGACCACCCCATAAACCCATCCCATTTCTTTCCAAGATCATATGTGTTAACGCCAGTACCGTCACTCTTAGGTATTTCAATAATAGCGTCATTAGGATCAATTACCATTGTTGATACACCACCTAGACCTCTTAATGTCTGTCCTTCTGAAAATGGAATCCTTGTCCTGTTCATTATATTGGCAGTTGTCCCTTCCTTGTCTAGTGGCTTATCCTTTAATGCCTTTCTCTGCCATATAAGATACTCGTTACCAAACAAACTTTTAAACCATTCATGGTACGCAACTATTTGAGCATCGACATTAGGACTTATCTCTTTCATCTCTTCAGAATGAGCAATAAAAGATGCTTTGTCTTCATCTGTCATGTATTTATTATTAATCTCTTTATTTAAGTATTCTTCGATGTTTTCTGCATTAGCAAAATCTTCTTCAGTTATATGAACTATAACAAAGACAGCCTTATCTAGTCCTTTAGGTCCAATAAGTGCCATGCCTTGCTTTCCCAATCTAACATCAAGGGCTTTACTTGCTTTTGCTGTCTGACGAGTAGCTATACCTCTGTAATTCTTAAATTTATTACCATCTCTATCTACTCTGTCAGTACCTGTGTCCTGCACAATGTTACTAAACTTCAATATGATAGTTTTAGCACCTATATCTCCAGGCATATCATCTAAGAAACTTTTCATAACATACTTTGATTGCTTTTTCCCAGTGATTGGGTGAATATCATCTGGCATAAGTTCAATATATAAATCTCTACCACCATGGCTTCTCCACGCCCATAACTCCATTTTAAGACTTTTCAGCATTGAGCTAGTAGAAAACTGGTAGAAGTTTATAATATTATTTAAGTCTCTTCTCTTAAGTCCCTTAACTCTTCTTTCTTCACCAGATATTTTACGAACTGCCTCTTGGAACACACCTATTCTTGCTTCTCTCTTTTTGTCTACAAAGAGAGCCTCTAAGATATAATTCCTAAACTCATTGAGGGCATCTGTAAACTTATCCCATTTTCCACCCTTCCTTAAGACTTCAATTTCCCTTGCTTTCATTACAACACTGGCAACCTCATCGCTTAACATCGGCAAACCAAAGAGTGATCTCATGCTTAAATTAAATCTCTTAACTGTCGATAAATCAGCATCTTTAACTGTATCCCAATTCGGATATGATTCTTCAGCTTCTTTTCCTTCAACTTCATACCTCATATCTGACATCTGTTCCATCTCAAGAGCAGTACTAAGCTCTTCATAAATACCTTTTAGAATGGATTTATTAACCTTCTTTCCTGTATAAAACTCTTCAGCAATAATATTAAAGATATCGTTAGAAGTCAATGGTGTTGGCTTAAACATTTTTTTCAGTCTAGCCCAAAATAGTTTTAACCAATTTCCAATTCTCCTAGCCATTGACCCTTTCATCCTGCCAGCATAATATTCGCCTACATGACGAGCTAAATATTCTTCTACAACCTTAGATTCACCCATCGCACTAACACTGTATCCAGGTTCTGTCTTTATCCATTCATATGCATCATTTTTAAACATTTTTATAATATTTTTAAACTCAGCACTTACTTTATAAGGTTTTCCCTCAGTAATTAAGGTTCTTTCCTGTGGAGACATAGCATCCAACCCAAATCTCATTAGCCAGTATATATGAAAGAACTCATGCGGAGGAACATCAAGTCTCCCATTCTTCACCCATTCAGCAAGACGGCCCAATGAGCGACCAAGAATCCTTCTTCCCTTAATAGTTCTAGGCATAAACACAACAAACTTATCTTCTTCAGCTGTTGAATATGGTGCTGTCGCTCTCTTCAAGGTAACGGGCCAAGGTACGATCTGTTCCTCTGTATAAAATATTTCATCATCTCGAATAAAAGGAACTTCAAAGCTGTCTCCAAATGGTTCTACAAACGGCATCTTCTTGCGAAGCCGTTTAACTATTCTTTTGTATGCTTTCTCATCAATTTCTGGAGCTTTATCGTATTGATCTACTACTAAATAGTTTGGTGGTGGGAGTTCTTTTCCCTTTTGTTTGTCATGAATGGCTGCTTTACCAATCGCTTCTACATTCGCTTTGGCAATTTCTCTACTAACTCCATAAGATTCCATTATTGAATCTTCAGTAACTTCAATCAGTCTTGGAGTAAATTCGTCGCCAGTGTATACTAACGGAGCATTGCTAAACTTAACTTGTATATCTTCATGATTATTAGTCCATCTAATCTTACCTTTGTTGCCTTTTATATTTCCTTCAAACCACTCCTCACCGTTCTCAGTATACTTCTTAATATTAATAACCTGGTTTACATCTCCAATGTTCTTCAACATTGGGTCTTCTTGCATCCTTAAAGGCACATCACTCCTTTTACCAGCTAATACATTTCTTATTGGAATATTATACCCATCAATCAATGAACGTATTTCACTTAAATCCTTATGGTTTTTAATAACTGGGCGCATCATTTCTTCTATATCTTCCCAGGCATTATCAATAGTATAATCAGTCTTTAAAAACTCGCCTTGAGGTTGATTTAGTATATATCTTACACCATCTATTTCTGTAATAGCAACTACATGACCTATATTCCAATCTCCAGCAGGTGACTTAGCAATAATATCAGATTTACCATACTTATAACCATCATTCTTTAAACGACCAGTTACTATACCACAAGTACCATCACATATACCTTGAGTATTTTCTTGCGGTAAAGGTTGACCAACAGTCTTATAAGATGTTATCTTAAAAGATTCAAGAATAGATTTCCATGCGGGGCCAGGTACAAATCGTAATTCAGTTTGTTTGGACTCCATAGAATCAACAGCATAGTTTGTACCTTTTTTCTTAGACTGAATATTTTTAAACTTTGCAGCAATATCTTCTGATGATTTCTTATTCTTCTTTTTGTTTTCTTCAACTGACTTTGCTTTTTTAGCTTTACCCTTTGCTTTTACTGGAGCTGCTTGTTCCGCTGGAGGTGAAGCTAATATTCTGTCATGTAATTTTTTAGCCTGCGATTCAGTTGCTTTACCTGTATCGTATGCACCTATAGCTTTCTTTTCCAAGATTTCCATGATGTGCTCCCATTCCATTGGAGCATCTTCAAGAATACGTAATGGTATTGTTAAATCATGTTTCCCCTCAGGACTGTCACCAACTATTATTGCTTCATTTATAATGTTAGTACCCTTTTCATATTTTACCCACCAGATTCTTTGTATAAACTCTTTTTGATTACCAAAAAAATTAGGCTTAGACCCTTTCATCCAATAGTCTTCAGGAATACGCCATGAGGAATCATGATCAATCCGCATTTCTTCCTTTATTCCGTCGTAAAGGCTGAATGATGCTGATACTCCAATATCTTTTGCTATTTGAATAAGTGCATCATTTTTCTTATGCCAACGATCGAAACCGCTTAGACCTTTTACTGATATATTTTTTATAACTTTATCGAGCAACTCTTTAATTTTTAATTTGTCACCATCACCTACTAATTTATAAGATAGAATAGTAAGAGGCGCTTTAGGTGGTGCTGCTTTTGCTGGAACCGCTGCAGGTGGTGCTTCTGCTCTCTTTAAAGTATATACAAATTCTGTACCTTCTGGCGATTTTTCTCTAGTAGCCTTACCTTTTTTAACCCATCCTTCCCATATTTTATTCATTAGAGGCGTTTGCTGAGTACTTCTTGAATATACATTACCTTCAGTTTCGTTTAATAATGCTTGATATAACTGACTGGCATAACCCTTACCTTTACTACTGTCTTCTATATCTATAGCACCAACTTCTATACCTTCTTTTGTAACTTTACCAGAAATTCTACCAACCTTTTTACCATCTACGTATGATTCTAGTACAATTCCATCTTTTCTCTTAGAATCTACTTTCCTTATTTCTGCATTAGCTGGAGTTGCTGCTGATTTAAAGGTTTTTCTTAATACTTTCTTGTCTTCTTCTGACAGCTCTTCAATAGCCTTAGCTACCTTCTTTTTGTTGTCTTTTGAAAATGATACTTTACCAGTTTTAGTCTTTGGCAAGTCGTCCCATATCCTCTTCTCTAAGCTCCCTTCTGAAGCTCCTTTTACGATGCCAGATGACTTTAGTATTTTATTGAGGGCTGTTGCTGTTAGTGAAGCTAGCGCAACTTTCTCTACAACCTTTATCTTCTTTAAAAACTTATATGGAACTCCTTTTTTTATGTCTCCATCATCATCTACAAGTGTTACGCTTTTTTGCTGAAGAGAAACAATTCGCCAGTTTTTGCCAGCAAGTTTTGATATTGCCTTTCCCTTTTTTGGTTTAATTTGTACAGGATCATTTTCACTCCACTCTTCTCCAGCTGCCGATACTGTTCCCTTTTCTACGGATGCTTGAACACCTGGAGTTTTCTTAGCAGCAGCTACCTTCTTACCGCCAAGACCAAGATCAGCCAGAATACCAGGAGTAGCTAACTCTTCCATCATAGCCGTCCCTTCTTCACCAGCAGGAACCCCGACAGGAGGAGCTTCTTCAGTAAACTCATAAAGATCGACACCTAATTCATCAAGCCGATCCCCAGCTTCCGCTATAAATTCAGAACTGCCAACCTCAAATCCTTCATCTTTAAGCTCTTCAAATACTTCGTTTCTTTGAAACTCGTCAAGGTCTGCCTGTGCTTCCTTATCCACTCCCACAAGCTTTTTTGACCTTTTTTCTGTTTCTAAGCCTACTTCTTCTATTATATCATTTAAGTTAACATCCCCTTCTGCAATCGAGTCAACTATCTTTCTTACATTCTCTGGCTTTACTTCACCTTTCTTCTTAGAGAGAGCCCCTTTATCTTTAAGAAACATTCCTATCTTCGATAGTAAATTTGTTCTTTCTTCATTACTTAAGTCATCCAAGGCCTTAGTATTGCCCATAAACTTAAAGAACTCTAAAGCTCTCTCTTCATATGAATCTATCGTCTCTGACTTTTTAATATGTTTTTCAATATCAGTCTTATTCTTCCCCTTAACCTTTATAGGTTTTGCTTGATTAAGTGACCTTATATATGAAACTGGTGTAATTTCCCCAGCTTCTACTTCAATAGGTTCAGCAGCTGGGACAGCTTCTTCAGTCGCTCCAGCTTCTGCAGTCGCTCCTATATCAACCCTATCTTTATCTTTTTGCATAGTGCTGCCATCGTCAAACCTTACGTTATACTTTTGCGGTGTTTCACCTACAATAGATACACTTTCACCCTTTCCTTCACCACTTATAATGACACCAAAATTTTCCAGGTACTCTTCTTTCTGCTTTGTAACAACTTCTTCCCTCACTCCTCTTCGTGCTTTAATACCTCTGACCGCACCAGGAGCAGCCCCAAAAGCCATTCCACCTATCCACCCAGCATATGTTTGCTCCCAAATTTCCTGGTCATTTTCAAACTCGTTCCACAGTCTGGCAAATACCTCGTCATCTGTGTCACCTAGTTTCATCAAAAGTCCTTTATTAATTGTTCTTTGCAGTTGCGCTTGTGACCATTCGGTTGTCGCTTCAAGCAATCCTTGGTCGAACATATGTGCCGCTGTCGTAGCTATTGGAAGCTTTACATTTCCTTTTACATATTTTCTAACAATACCAGCAAGGAACTGTTTCTCAGCATTTTTTGAAAACTTCTTTAAGAAATGAAAATACGGTGTGGTTTCTAATGCACCAGCAGCAACTCCGTATCCAATGGCAGCTGGAGCTGCATGCTTCCATGCCTCTCTTGGAGAAAACCCCATGTCATCAACAAGCATTCGCATTGCTTCCATATACTCACCAGAAGTTTCCATAGTAGCCATAGTTGCATATACAGCCCACTTTGGATTAAGACCCTTCGCAAAACCTATTCTTGCTGCAGCTGTGGATGCTGCCCATTGAGTTCCAATCATTATCGCCATAGATGGTAGCATTTCAGAAAATCCACGGAGCATTATGTCTCTATGGAACATATTATCTAAAGAAACAGGCTCATCTTCTCTCCATGCCATATAAGCTTGAATATCTGGCGACTCAGCCATCTTCTTCATTCTCTTTTCTGCTTCTACTCTTGTGCTATCAAATCCTATAAGTCCTGGTACAGCACCATACACAGATACAGCTATATTCTTAAGCTGATATCCTACTCTTCCCCAAAAGCCAGGACCCCTATATCCTAACTCTTTATATAATCGTTCACCTGGAGTATAAAATATTTCTGGAAGTACTATCTTGCCAACATCAGTAGGGAGGTCTTCTATAACATCAGGGTGATTAAGTAAAAATTTATGGACAGCTTCCTTATTATCCATATCCTCATAACGAGGAAATTTGTCTCTTATATAAGATGCAATATTCTCAAGTTGTTCGTCACCTGTTAGCTTTTCTGGCATTACTTTGGTCGGGAGCTGAGGGGGGGGAGGGGGTTAATAGACCTATCGATAGCCTCTACACCTGGCATAATGCTCTTTTTTAACCATTCGCTACCAAAGAATGGCGTATCAGACTGTAGTTCTGGTGGAAGAAACCAATTAACAATTCCGCTAACCGCATCTACTGGATATCCAGCTATGTTAGCAAGAGTGGCTACAGGTCTTGAAATACTTGTAGTAGGATATTCATCATATCGGCTAGGAATATCTGGAACTGGAATTTCTTCTTCATCGTGGATTGCTTTCTCACTTCTAATATATTCAACTGCTGCAGCAAATATTGGGTCATCACTTCCTTCTCCTACGGACATCATGTTACCAACATCAATAATATCACCATAGATAGCATCTTTTTCTTTTCTCAAAGACTCAAGTCCATTTGGACCAAGAATAGCTTCAAGAGTATCTAATAAAGTTCCTTTTGCTGTCATTCCATATCCTTTCCCATATTTCAAATCAACCAGCTCATAGTTATCTTTTAAGTATCTATATGCGCCCTCTAGAGCTTCTATTTGAGCTGAGACTGTTTGCAATCCTGCTGGTACTTCCTTCGCAATTGGATCATCATATCCCCAGAACCCTTCAGTAGAAAGATGATGTAATAAAGTATATGTACTGCGTATAAGTTGTCTATAAGGCTTGTTCCATTCACCATACTGATCTTGAGTAAGTTGTACAATGCCCCCAGCATCAGTGTCATCCGCTATCTGCAAACTTTCCTTTATGTCCTTTGTAAGTAAAGTATTAAATACTTTACTTACTACATTTAATTTACGACTAGCTTCATTATCAATATTTTCAATATCCATATACATAGTGCTCCCTGCAATAGCATATGGATTCCTTCCAAAAATTGCCATCCCTGGTACTTGCACAGCTGTTTTTTTGTCTCCTTCCCCTACAGTAACCCATTTCTTATCCTGTAACATATTATAGAAATTAGAATGGGAAAGCAATCCCTGTTCCCACAGATCAAACATTGATTCTATTCCTTCTCGGCGTGTTTCAGGTATTTCTGGGACTACTTGGAATCCTTCTGTATCTTCATCTACGTCTTTCCATAACTTAAAGAAGGGAACCAACTCGCCCATTGCCTGATAATTTCCTATTCCCTCATTAATTTTTTCCATTGTACTACTGGTAAATGCATCGCTATTTTCTTGTTGTTGTGTTAAAATATTCTTTGCAAGATCGTTAAGGTCTGTATTAGGCACATAGTCATATCCCCCCCTATGTTTACCGACTGCTTCATTTATACGTTTAACATCGACTAAAACTGCTTCATTCAAATCATACTGGTCATCTAAAGCTGTAAGAGCCATTAAAACAAAGTTTGCCTGGCCTCTTACTTGATATGCTTTGTCTGGACTTGTTAAATCTTCTATAAGAGATAAATGCTCATCTCTCTCCTCAGCGTTCATTATTGAAAAAGCTTCTGCAATCATTTTCATCTGTTGAGTATCACGTTTAATTTCTTCTGTACGACTTCCCCACCCCTCTTTGTCATACAATTTTTCAAGCTTTGTATCGAGCAATAAATCTCCAACGTCGCCTATTATATCAGCAATGAAATCTAAATCGCCACCGCTGTCAATCTTTATCGTTTGTCTAGCCATTATACATACCTCTTAATATAAAACGGATGATTAGGAGTAGCTTTAATCCTTCCGTTAATTATTAAATATCCACTATTGTCTTTATGCT
>Ga0080013_1002234_pt1 | contig 23282 bp, 22 predicted proteins | sample ETNvirenome_6_85_FD_69236 | JGI IMG/M metagenome (GOLD analysis project Ga0080013, IMG submission 69236) | Marine viral communities from the Pacific Ocean - ETNP_6_85 (SPADES assembly) (version 2) | ecosystem: Environmental > Aquatic > Marine > Oceanic | place: Pacific Ocean | collected 2013-06-19
TATCTAAATTATTAAAAGGTAAAGTTGTTGGAGACTGACCACTAGGAGCGTCCTCTATTGGTCTCTCAACTGATGGTCTTTCTATCTTATGAGGTACGAAAGTTGTGTAAGTTAAAGCTCTAGGATTTACCCATGTATCACTTCCATAACCATCGCCTGTAGTATTTGGGTCAGCTGGACGATTTATTGGTGTAACACCAGTGATTGGATTATCAAATCCTGTTAAAGAAAAATATTTTTCAATATTAGTGGTGTTATCCCCAAAATCAAGATTACCACGTAATTGTTTCATATACGTCCTAGCTATATTAGTACCATCACTTTTAGGTAGCTTACTGTATGGATAAAGTATTTGCATGGTCGTTTGACGATTCATCTCATGTGGAATATCTTCATGGTCATAAACTACTACATTTTTTCCAAGTTCTCTGTTCCATTCCCATAATGCATTTTGATAGGAAAAATTATTCCTTGTATTTAAGGTACGAGCATTGCCAAATTTAAATCTACTTTTCCCAAATCCATCCTGTGGATCATCCATAGCTTCTATAAAATTTTGAGAGTTAGCAATATTTCCTAATATTGGATAATTAGCTAATAAAATAGCTGTTTTAGAGGATCCAGGATTTTCATCTGGCATAAACCTATCAAGTTGCTGTTGTAGAGAATTACCACCTCCTTCTCCTAAAGATCTTTTAACATTTCTTTCATAGTTAAAATCCGCTATAGATATAACATCAAACATCGGATAACCACTAATGTTTCCTAACTGATCATCTATTTCACTTTTTACTAATTTACTAGCTCTACTGAGACCTTTCGGATTGGTAACTAAATTTCCATTTAAAGATGGAATTTTAAGTGAAGAATGTCTCTTTAATATACTAACTGACCTTGCCTTACGTGGTCCTTTAGCTCCACCAAAATTTCGTGGTCTTTCACTAACATTACTATCAAAACTAATTCTATTAAATAATCCACCAATAATTGGTAAGTCTGCAAGACCACGTGGAGCTGGGGCTACATTAGTTATATCAGTCTGACCAAGTGTATTAAAACCAAGTGCTTGAAATGCATTTCCACCAACAAAAAACGTATCTTGTGCTTTATTAAATACTGTTGCAAAAGCTGATATTTCCTGATTTGGAGTTTTTCCAACAGCTGATGTTAAATCGCTTAGACCAGGTATATTACTAACAAATTCAGAATTTCGTGTAATTTTTTCAAATACAGTATTTTCATACGTATCAAATAAACCTATCAGAGCTCCATGTCTCCTCATTGGAAACTTGATACCAGCACCAAGTGGAAATCCACTTAACAAACTTGTTGGGTCATATTGTCTTGCATTTCTCGGATTAAGTCTACTAAGCATTGCTTGTTTACCCACCCACAAAAGACCAGATGGACTAGATACATACTGAGCTACTCTAAATAAATCTGTAGCACTTCTCATCATTGGAAACATTCTAGTACCAAAATTTAATTTTCTACCAGAAATACTTAAAGCATTTTCAAAAAAAGTCTTAGTATTATCAAAAAAACTTGATGGATCTCCACCAAAATCTTCAGTAGATGGATTATCGGATTCACCTAAAGGAATAGCACTTACTATATAAGGTTCAAATCCTCTTAAACCACCAAAAGTAAATCCTCCACCAGCTTCAGGATTTAAAGTACCAAGACCAGCTAAAATATTATGTCCTTTTTTAAGACTTAACCTATCGTCAATTTGATGTCTATGTGAATGTAATAAATTCGTTAATCCACCTTCAAAAACATATTGTCCTTTACCAAGTTCAACTGGTCCTACTGTTGTTGGATCTACTGATATTGTTCTTGATTGAACAAAATCATTTGTTATAGGTACTGTAGTTGGTATATTTAATCCAGAACCAAATTTATTATAAGCACCTAATAATCCTGTTTCTACACTACCATACCCCGACCCTATTGGAGTAGATGTCATATTTCCTTGTAAAAGTATTTGTCCACCAACTGTTGTAACATCACCATTAGTTGGATCTGTAATAACAAAACCACTTGGTTTATTTATCGTTCTAAATATACTTGAATATTTATCTTCTGATGAATTAAATAATCCACCACCATTTAAACCAGCAATTAAAGGGTCATCAAATTTAGTTCCAGTATATGGATTTTTTGGATTTAGAAATTCAATATCAGTTTTACCTACTGGAAATACTCCAATCCTATTTTGTCTTGGATCAAATGTGTATCCATCATAAAGTTTTTCAATATCAATATCTGGAAAATTATATTTACCAGCATTAGCTGGAATTAAACCATCTACATCCCCAAAAGGTAAATTCCCAACCACTTCTTCCCATGTTGTAGTACTAGGAAAATCACCAGCAAAAGGATAAAATTGAGTTTCCAATATAGGTGAATTTGAAATATTACTGTCACCATGATTATATAATGAAGATTGAAAATTAATAGTAAACCCAGGAATTGTTGGATTTATCTTTGCAAAGTAAGAATTTTCACCACCAAAGTAATTAACTGCTGGTGGAGATATACCAAAATCATATTTTGAATCGTTACTCCAATGAAAACCTGGTAGCAAACTACTTTCATGCGCAGAAGGAGCTTTAAAATCTGGAAATCCTTCACCAAAATAACGTGATAAATTAGTTCCAATAGTTCCTAAAGCGGATTCCATCATGGTTGTATGTTCTGAAGGATGTGGAGGTTGTGATGGTGTTCCTGGTGTAAGTCCACCATGTCTTCCCCCAAATGGTGAAGTTGATGGTTTTTGTATATTATCAAATATACTTTTTAATTTTTCTAAACCCATTATCCTATTACTCCTGTTCTATCTATAGCTTTCCTGTATTCACTTCCCATAGCTTTACTAGCACCTCCACCAAAACTAAACAGATCAACAATAGTAGTTATCATACGATTCTGACTTTCAAGTTGGGCATCCATCTTTAATTCAAGTTTTGATATCTCATCTGCTAATGGTTTTGTATCTACAATATTTTGTAAATCTGTTGTATTAACGACAGATTCACCTACTCCAAAAGTACCTGCTGGTTCTCCAGCTGTAGCCATAGCAACATTACCTCTCTTTAAATTTTGATGGTCAGGTAAATCTGGAAGTTCACTCATCGCTGAACGAAACATAGCTGTAGCCACACTCGCACCAATAAGACCTAAAAGTAGTCCAGTTGGACCCATTGACACACCTCCAAATGCTGTTTTCCAAATATTCGCTATAGCTAAAGATGCTGTTATGGTTAAAAGAGTTGTAGCAAAACTTATAGCTGTCATCATTGTTGAAGCAAAAGTTTTAAGTCTATCTTGATTTTCTGTTAACCATTCTGCAATATTTTTAAATTTTTCAGCCATACTTTCAAGTGCAGGACCTATTGATTGTATTATGGCAACTCCTAGTAATTTTACTTGATTTAAAAAATTTGTCAAATTTGACATAGCGTCGTCACCAACTAAATCTGCAAAACTTTTTCCAGTTAAATCATCAGCTAAAGCATTCAAATTTTCTTGATTATTTATAAGTTTAGTTATGTCACCAACACTAGTTCCTAATACATCTGCTATAGCTTTTCTTTGATAAAAATTCATATTTAAAAGTTCTTCTTCACTACCTAACTGACCAACTACTTCTCTCATAGCACCAGCCATATCATTATTAAGAGCTAATTCTCTTGCTCGTTGAAAGTTCAAGTCTTTACCTAAAAGTACAGAAGCTTCTATTTCCTTTTGAATTGATGATTGAAAATCTAAAAGACTTTCCATTATACCACCAACAGTTTGTAAAGTTACTCCTAACCGTTGAGCTTGAATAGCCGCTATACCTATATTTTCACCACCAGCTTGACTAAATTTAGCAATAGTTTCAGAACTAACAGCTATATCTTTCATCACCGCCTGTGGTGCCGCTCCTGATTGTTCTGCGAGTTGATATGTATTTTCAGCTAATGTTTCTGATTGTTTAGCTGACAATCCAAGTATTGATCCAAATATACCAAAAAGTTTAGTACCTTCATCAGAACTTAACCCCAAAGCTTTAGAAGTGTCCAAAACTTTTGCAGCCATTTGTTCTGCTTCATCTACACTTAAACCAAATTCACTAGTTAATCCAGTCATAACACTAAGGATATCTTTTAGTTCAAAACCAATACCTATAACTTGTAATTCAAGTCCAGGAAGTGTATCTTTACTCATTACACCAAATTCTGCTCCGACTTCATCAATATTCTCTGCAAATTCAAAAGCTGCATTTTTAATAAATGAAATTATTTTAGCTAAACCAGCGAAACTAATTAGTAAAGCACCTAAAGTAGCAATACTCAAACCTCCCTTCCCAGTAAAAACTTTACTTACCTCTGATAAAACATCACTTACTTTACCTCCTTCAGTAAAAACCTTAGATAGACCTCTTGTTGCTGCTAATGTAGCTTTATTAATGGTTTCATCATCAAATCCTAAAACAGTTCTTACAAATTTTCCACCAGGCATTCTATCAACCATATCCTTGACTTTAATTACACCACTCATTAATAAATCTGTACCTTCTTTGACTTTTTCATTTTGAAGTTCCAGTTCAACTGACCTAAATTTTTCTTGTGTTATTCTATCTTTAATTAAACCAAGTGAATCTTTTAACTTATCAATATGTTCAGATTCTATATTTGATGAATATTTTTGATTAGCCAATAAATTCTCTATATACATAGCTTGTTTTTCTAATTGTTCAACCTTACTTGCACCGAATCCTTGTTGACCTAACAAACTTTCATTTTCAACATTTTGTAATATTTGGTCTCCCATATCACTAACTAATTGATTCATACTTTCAAGGATACCTCTATGTTCCATACTAACAAGTTTACTTCCTTCAAGAACTGCGTTATATTCTCCACTAATAGCAGTTAACATACCAGCAGTATCTTTTAATCCTTCAAATTCAATGGCCAAGTTAGAGGTACTACGGCGTTCTATTTCTCTGTATTTTCCTGTAGCTATAACATTTTGAAGTAATTTCTTACCTATATCAAGAGTTTTTTCAGCAAATCCTTCTTCTTCACGTACTAATCTATTTAGTTGTTTTTGTAAAGTCTTCTTTTCTTGCTGTAATTTAATATATTGAGCAGAATTCTGATTATGTTTTTTTTGTTCTTTAGATATATCCCCTAAACGAACTTCAAGTTCATCTAATAATTTATTAGACTTTTCTCGTAATTTAACTTCCTGTTTTAATTCTTCGTTAGGCATTTAATTTATTTCCCATGTTTCTTTTTGTATAATTCATATGATTTCATGAATTTTTTACGTGCAACGTCCACATCTTTTGCAGCCCTACTTAACTTAGGATCGTCAAACATTTTTTCAACTTGTTTAATTTTTCCTTTCATTAGAAAACCAAATACTTTTTCCATCAAGCCTTCGGTTAATCTTCTATTGTATACACTTTCTGAAAGTTTTTTTCTAGACATGTTAAACTCCTAATTATAATAATTTAACTCACCTATAAATATAAGAATAATAAATTTTTCGACTATGGAAACTATGGTCGTGGAATATTTGGTCGGTCTATACCTTTTGAACGGTTCTTTGTTTTTTCAAGTTGTTTATTTTCTTCCTTTTTAATATCTACCAATTTCTTAATATAAAAATTTCTTAGATATATAGGCATATCGTAAACATCTGAAAAAGTGAAACCGTTTCCGTGATAAATAAGAGTAAAGATACTCTCATGAATTTGTGGTTTATGATGTGGTTTTAGGCCAAAAAAAGTCGATGGTTAAAGGTATGTCTACCTCCACCATCTCACCTCCTACATCAATTTCTTGTAATAACTCTATATCAGGAGATATTCTATTTATCTCTTGTCTTAAAAATAAAGAATCTCTAGAAAGTATATCACTAGCAAAATTACTAATTACTGATTGATCTTTTTTTCCATTAACAGAAGTTATTAAATATCTAAATCTTGTGGTCATTTCAGTAGAAGTTCCAAGTTTTTGAGAAGCTTTAATTTCTTTAGCTATATTTAATTCATCTACACCATTTAACAATTTAAATGTAATTTTTGTCTTTGAAGCTGGTAATGTTATCTCAAATTCATTGTTAGAATAATCTACATCATTTGGTAATTTTTTAAATGGACAATCAGCTAGATTAAAATTACGTGTAACTTTTTCACCAGAATTTGGTAATGTAACTTCAACATTATATTCAGGTCCATAAGCTAAAATTCTTGCTGCCACCATAACAGCATTTTTGTCACCTACAATTAAATCACCAGAATTAACACCTTCAGTCATTATTAAAGAATCAAGTAATCTATCTATAACAACACCTTTTTTAATAAGATTCTGAGAAGTAAGTATATCTTCTTCTCTCGCAGTCATATATTTGATTTCTAATTTACCACTCGCGAGTGAACTATCTTTTGGATATACCTTGCCTTTACTTGGTAAATCTATAACTTCACTTGGAAATTTATTTTGTTGTTCTTTTGGCATTATAACCCCCTATTTATTTGGATTCTGAAACAGATGCCTTTCTGTAGTCTGTAACTAATTTTTTTATTTCACCAATGGATTTTCTAGCCCTTCCACCAGCTGCTTTATTACCTTTATCTGTAAAACTTCTATGATTTTCTTGGAAATCTTCCCATAAATTATTTAATTCATTATATAAACTTTCTGTAGACATTTTTTTTCTCCTATACTTCTAAAGCTCTTTTGAACCAACCATACCAAAATTTCTCTTGTTCTGGTTTTTTTATAACTAAATTTGCATAATGTAAAACTCTATATGATTTAACTCTATCGTGTTCTACATTCTGTATTGCTTTTAATGTTGATGGACCTAATCCCCCATCAACCTTTAATTTTGCACCTCTTGCATTTGCTGCTCTCTGTAATACTTTAACCGCAGTTCCTCTACCTTGATTCACACACATATCAAAAAAGATATGTCGTAATTGTACAGGTATTTCATCAACGCGATTTTTATCCCAATAATCACGTTTGTAAATTTCTTTTGCTTGTTCTTTGGTTAGATTTTTGATATCAATATCAGGATAGAATCTTTTTGTGATTCCATAATTGGTTTCCCCGCCTAAATCAGTCGGGTCGTTCACATAACCACCTTCTTTTTCAAGAACATGTTCTATAATTTCATCGAAACTTATCATTTCATAACCTTATTTTAAAATTTAGAATTGTAATATAGCGTAATCATATCTAAGTGTAAGTGTTATTTCAACTGGGTCACTTGATGCGAAATCCATATCACCAAACTGTCCATCTTGAATCCAAGTTCCTTTTAAAGTCCATTCCTCAACAATATCACCAACTGGACCTAAAACTTGAAATGTTACATCTTTCTTATAAAAATCTGAATATCCATCTCTACCTGTAACTGATTCATGAGATAATCTAATCCATTCCATACAAGCTTGTGCTGCTGAAGGAACAACTGGGTCATACAACGTTACCTGTAACGTTTGCCATACACCTTTTCCCTTAACCCAACGTCTAATATTCATATGATCTAGTTGGACTTCCTCAAAAGTTATTTGAGGTCTATTAGCAGTTTTTATCAAATAAGCAGGAACTCCATCAATAGTCATCAAATATCTATTTTTCGTTTTAGGTTCAAACGGTGTAAACATTACATCATTTGCGCTAATTAATTCAGCCATTAAATTTCTCCCATTTAAGTTAAATTACTGTGAGATACATTCTCTTATATAAATATATTAAGTAACAGAAAAATACTTAACTATTTTAAAAAGAAGGGAATGTAGCTCCAGTAGGTTGTACTGTAAAGTCTAATACTATAAATTCAGCAGTTCTTGTTGGTTGAACAAATATTTGACCATATAATATATTTCTATCTACAATATCAGGTGTATTATTTGTATCATCCATAACAACTCTAAAAGATGTTAAACCACTATTAGATTGAACTTGTTCAAGATATGGATTTACAACATTCAAAAATCTTGCTCTCGTTGCTGAATTATTCTGTTCAAATACTAAAAATCTTGATGTTGAAGCTATAAATTTCTTCAACTTAATCAATAATCGTCTTACGTTTACTCTATCAAGTGCTGATATTTTCTTTTGTAATGTTTTCTGACCCCACACATTGATTCCTTGACCAGCAAAAGTTGCAATTGGATTTACATTAGAATCATATAAATTATCCCTATCAGCTTGTGTCAAATTACGTTCAATAACTCCAACATTACTAAGTGCACCTCTATTCAAACCAGCTGGTGCCATCCAAGGATGTGCAACTTTATCATTGAATGCATAAACACCACCTATAGCTACAGATGGTGGTACCCATACAGTTTTACCAAGTTCAGGATTTGGAATTTTAACCCAAGGCCAATACATTGCTGCATAATTAGAATCTCTTGTTTCTGCCTGTGTTTTTGTCGCGGATATAGTACTATCATATCCAACAGGATCAATTATAGCAAAACAATCACCTCTATCTTCACAAACATCTATTACCTTCTGAGCTATTGCACTGTGAGTATTACCAAACACACCAGGAACAAGAATTAAATTAATATCAAATTCATCTTGATTTTTTAATAATTTTAAAGCATCAATATAAGCAGTTTCACCATCGGTACCACTACTTAAATTAAATCCTTGTGTATCTGATTCTGATATACTCTCATAAAATCCTGTATGTGGATGAGTAGCAACAGTTCCATCTGTACCACCACTAAACGAACCACCAAAAGAACCACTTCCTATACCAGGTAATGATGCTGATGCTGCTGGTACCCTAACATTTCCATTTTCATCAAGATAATCAGTAGTTTGTTTTATTACTTCAACTCTAACATATTTCGATTTATTTGGATATGACCCATTAAAAGTTATATATGGTGTATCTGTATTAGAACCACCAAGTGAAGTATATTGGTCACCTATAGCTTTTGCGATATACTCACTTGAGTTTGGATCAAGATTTACACGTGGCCATGATTCCAAAATTTGTTTTCTTTTAATTATATCATTACCTCTACGAATTAAAAGTGAGAATGTTCCTTTTTTATTATTAAGAGATGATATTTCCCATCTTACATTATCTTTTGAGCCTGATAGTAATAAATTGTTTGTTCCTACTGGATCTGTTATACCGCCAGTAAAATTAACTACTGTAATATCACTAGATGCGGCTGTGTCGGTAATTGTTCCGTTACCAGAAGCACCAGCAACATCTTGTGTAAGAGTTACTACTGCAGCAACAGCAACTGCTGTTATAGTAGCAGCACAAGTACTACTTGCGTCATTTATAGCGGCAGCAATCTTTGTAGCTGCAGCGTTGTTACCAGCTGTACCACCTGTAGCTATAGCTCCCAGTACCCCTACTTTATTATCAGCAACTAAATTATCACCAGTTTCAATAGTAAATGTATGTGTAGTTCCCGCAGTATCTATTATTGCGAATGTGTTTTCATCAACTAAATTAGTTACTTCAGTTACTGTTATCGTTCCAGTAGCAGCTACTTCATCACCTGATGTAGCATCTTTATTATTCATAATAACTCCATCACCTAATGTATGAAGTTTAAATGAAGTATTCGCGGTTGCTTCAGTATCTCCTGGAGAAGCACTACCTGTATAATAATTACCACTTCCAGTCAATACATTTGCAGAAGCAGCGGAAGGACTTCCAGCAAGTACACGAATTACAGTTAATTTATTTCCATATCTAAGATATTCACGTGCAGCTAACGAAGTCAAATAAGTATAAGTAGCAGAACCACTCTTAAAAGTGTCTCCAAACTTTTTTTGAAATTCACTGTAAGAACTCACAACTGTTGGTTGCATTGATGCTCCTTTAGCTGTTGGACCTACAATCGCCGCTCCAATATCTCCTATAGCAGCTGGTAAAAATGATTGATCTACTTCATTAGTAAATACACCTGGACTTATGACTTTTTCACTGGATGGCATATATATCTCCTACGTTATTCAGGGAATGTTGCGCCTGTTGGTTGTACTGTAAAGTCTAATACTATAAATTCAGCAGTTCTTGTAGGTTGAATAAATATTTGACCATAAAGAATATTTCTATCTACCAAATCTGGAGTGTTATTTGATTCATCCATTACCACTCTAAAAGATGTTAAACCACTATTAGATTGAACTTGTTCAAGATATGGATTTACAATATTCAAGAATCTCGCTCTTGTAGCTGAATTATTTTGTTCAAATACAAGGAATCTTGATGAACTTGCAATAAACTTCTTAAGTTTAATTAACAATCTACGAACATTAACCCTGTCAAGTGCTGATGCTTTCTTTTGAAGTGTCTTTTGACCCCATACAGTTACTCCTTGTCCAGGAAATGTAGCTATTGGATTAACTGCTGAATCATAAAGAGTATCCCTATCACTATGTGTTAATTTCCTTTCAGCTTGAATTGCGACATCAATACCACCACGATTTAAACCTGCAGGTGCAAACCAAGGATGAGCTACCTTATCATTAAATGCATAAATACTTGGAATAACAACTGAAGGTGGTACCCAATGTACCTTCCCTAATTCTGGATCTGGTATTTGTATCCAAGGCCAGTAATGAGCTGCATAACTTGAATCACGATTTTCAGCTTCAGATGTAGCTGCGGATATAGTACTTCCATAAACCACAGGGTCTAAAACTACAAAACAATCACCTCTGTCTTCACATACATCAATTGCTCTTTGTGCGATAGCACTATGATTAGACTCACCTGATATAACACCAGGTATCATTATTAAATTAATATCATATTCATCTTGATTTTTAAGAAGATTTAATGCATTTAGATATGATGTAGAACCACTATTCGAAGCATTTAAAACATATCCCTGACTATTAGCGCTAGCAATATTTTCATAAAAATTAGCTGCAATACCAGGACCTATTTGATTACCCAATGCATCGAAACCTATATACCCATCACTTCCACCAACAAATGAACCACTACTTAATCCAGGTAAAGAACCTGTACCAGGATTACCTTGTCCATCAGAATTTATTCTTATATTTCCATTTTCATCAAGATAATCAATAAGTGGTTTCAGTACTTCAACTCTAACATATTTTGATTTATTTGCAAAAGAACCAGACAACTGCATATACGGATTTCCGTCACTGTCAGTTCTCATATTAAATTTTTGATCACCAATTATCTTAGCGATATAATTATTTTGATTTTGGTCTAAAGATATGTTAGTCCAACTCTCTAATATCTGTTTTCTTTTATCAGAATCATCACCACGTCTTATAAGTAATGTAAATGTACCCTTATTCTGATTTTTTTGTGATACTTCCCATCTTAAATTATGTTTTGAGCCAGATTGTAAAACAGCGTTAGTCAAGAATGCATTCGGAAGTCCTACAGAACTAGTTGTAGTATTTTGTAAAGCGCCATCACTTAAAGTATGTAATTTGAATGAAGGTGATTCAACTCCAGAGCCAGGAGTTTGAACTGACCCGGTGGGAACATAAGCAGTAGCTCCGCCAAAAGTTCCAGCTAATATCCTAACAACAGTAAGACGACCAGAATGTTTAAGATATTCCCTTGCTGTATGTGATGTTAAATATTGGTAAGGAGTACTTCCACTTTTAAATGTATCTCCAAACCTTTGTTGAAATTCTGAATACGAATTCACGACTGTTGGTACTAGTGCTGGTCCTTTAACTGTTGGACCTATTAAAGCTCCACCGATTTCACCTATAGCAGCTGGTAAAAATGTTTGGTCTATTTCATTGGTAAATACGCCAGGACTGACGATTTTTTCACTTGATGGCATATATCTTCTCCTATATAAATATAATCAGTACTAATTATTTATACCAACACGCGAGATGTGTAGGTATATCATATATAAATATACTTGAAATTTTTCAAACGATATAATTATATTGATTTATTCAACTTTATTTAAAGTAAAAACACCAGTTTCTGGATTTAGAGAACCATGTCCATATTTTTTAGAAACGGTATCATTAAATTCAATTTCAGATTGCTGTGTATCAGATAACTTTTGTCTAGTTTCTTCTTCTACTTTATCTAATTCATCCAACTGTTGTTCTAACCTTAATCTTGTAAAACCTATTTGTCCTATTGTTTGTTGAACTTCATAATAAGAACGTTGAACATCTTTAATCTTGTTCATTTCTTCTTCTGTAAATTTAGTTTCAGTTTCTTTTTCTTCTAACTTCTCAGTTAATTTTGATTCTTCAGCCATTATAACCTCCTATTATTTAACTTGTATATATATATATCTAAACTTTATTTTTTAACTTGAAAATTTGTAGCGTCTCCTTCAAAACCAAATACAACACGATTTGGTGATGTTTGACGGTCTAATTGAAATTTCTTTTCAGTAACAGAAGATGCAACAACTTCTGATAATAGGTATCCTTTAAATAAAGCTGTAAAAGTTGTTTTAATAAATCTTTCACCATCCGTTGCCATTTCAGATGCATCTGACCATGATTCTACGTTACATAAAAATTTATAATCCGTATTAGACCCCCAATACGTATCATTCTGTTCAACAAACGATTCAATAAGTTTATTCATTTGTTCAATATAATTTGTCCAAAGAACAAACTCATAACTTATATCAACATAATCAGGTGGTCCAGTGACAATACTGTCATATGCTGGTTGAGTACCATATTGAACAGAAAATCTATCATAACGATTTTCCTTTGACCAGTTAGAATTTCTAATTACTTGTACTAGTTCATTTTTAACGTCATGTTTAAATGATTGTTGGATTGTTGTATTTTTATTTACTTCTGTTCTCTTTAACATAATAAGTGGTAAAATTAGAGAACCATTTTTATCACGTAAAACATTTCTTTTTCTAACAGCTACCCATCTTTCTTCGTTACCATACATAACGGGTATATTTATCTGTTCACCAGCTTCCAATACATAAGGACGCATAACATTTTTAATATGATTCATTACAGAAGTATCAACATCCTTTAATGTAATAGCATAATTCTTTGTAAAATCTTTACCCGGTGTAACTGATTGACGTAAATTTCCACCTCTTACTGTAAGATTTTTAGCAGATATCTGCTTTCCTCTGTTAGTAGTTTCCTTATTAACAGCTTGTAAATTTGTTATTGGTCTAACTGCCATTATTTCTTCCTCTGTTTATCATACATTCTTTTATGTCTTAATGCCTTAAGTTGATTCTTTTTATTCTTAACCTTTCCTTTAAATTCTTGTGATTTAACTGCATTTACATCAATCTTACCAATCGATAATTCCCGTTTTATGTCCACTTCAACTGGTTTAACACCTGTCTGACTATTTGTTCCAAAATTATCTAATTTACTCATCAACTTACCCATCATTTGTTCCATCTGAAGATTACCATTTGGTTTTGGTATATAAGTATGTTTTTCACCATAAATGTTTTCATCTGGTTCAATTACATTTCCACTTACTTCTTTTTCTTTTTCAGATTTAGGGTCATAGTTAGGATGACTTTTATCTACCTTTATAATTCTTTTTCCAAATATTTGTTGAACTGCCATTTTATCTTGGTCTTTCTTCTATTTGTAATGACGATAATCTACTTCTATGTGCTCTTGAAACAATATTATGTCTATATCCCTGATGTCCTGCTATAAGTCTTGGTTCTGTAACACTATCCATTTCCCAATAATGTTGATTCCAATCAACTACATCACCAATCTCTGGATAAAAATTTAATGAACCACTTGCTAAATTATTTCTTTGAAAATACAAATCAATTGTGGTATTAACATCTGCACCAAAATCATCTTGTAATGTTTCTGGTTCATTATATCTAATTAAACAATTAACTCTAAAACCAACACTAAAATACTTAGTCGCTGATTCCCCATAAATATTAGTCTCTGTGTCATCCACTTCTACTTTATAAATATCAACTGATTGACCAATTATCTCATCAATCAATTCTTCATTCATAGAATCAATCACTTTGATTTCTTTTTGTGGTACGAAAAATGGACTTGTTCTTGACATTCTACTATCCTATGTATATTCCAAGAGGTGCTTTTGCGAGTACTTCTTGATTTGCATTGGCTTCTTCTGCTTCTGCTTTTGACTTTTCAGTTAAAGATACTGAATCTAAAAATTCTTTTAATTCATCAAGTAATTGTATTTTTTCTTCTCTACCTTCAGCTTTTAATGCTTCACCATCCATTGTTACTTCACCATCAGGTAAGGGCATTGATGCATATTTACTTCTTATTATTCCAAGTAATTCTTTTGATAATGCTAAAGTAAACTTTCTTATCCATTGTCTACCAACAGAATTTATTTCAGAATAAATTAAAAACTTATACGGAATATTAGCTGGACTAGAAACTTTACCACTTGTATAACTTGCCGTAGTTTGTAAATAATCATCCCTTACATAATATTGAAAATATACCTTATCACCACCGTCATCAGATGATGGTCTTGGAAAGATTCTTAATTTATTATTTACCAATTCAAATGAATATGCAGATTTCCTTATTTTATCATTCGTTTCTATTGCTTGTGCTCTCACTATATCATAAGATATAGGTCTCATTATAAATGAAACAGCTGGTGATACATTACCAAATCCAAATGCATCTAACATCTGTCTTTGTTCAAATGAACCAGCAAATGGGTCATAAAATCTTGTTATAGCTGATGGTCCCATATTATATACCTTTTGTATTTCAAGTCTATCACCTGATTTTTCAAGTCTTGCTTCATTCTGTAAATCATATTGTTGTTTACTACCAGTTAAGATAACAGAACCAGAATATAAAGTTGTATTGCCTCCAACAAGTGCTGTTTCACCATATCTCTCTGATAAAACAAAAGAAGTTCCAAGAGTTGGATGTTGTACTTCTAAACTACCAGTAGCTCCTAGTTCAGAACCACTACCAGTTCTTTCTGAACCATATGAACTCCACATCCAATTTCTAATATTATAATTATTGATTTGTGTAGAATATTCAGAAACAGCTTCTTCAAAACACGCCCAAATTGAACCACTATTAAATTCCAATTGCATAACAGGATGTCCCAACCTACGAGCAGTCCATTTACATACAGTTTTACTATCTTTTTGAAATTCAGAATCGCTATCATATATTGCAAATGGTGTACCACCGGATGCATTTTCTGACGGGTCTTGGTATATAAAAGAATCTTTTGGCATTATCTTTTTCTCCAAATATTATTATTCACTTATAAATATCTTGTAAATAACAAAAAAGGGATAGAATTAATCTATCCCTTTTAAGTTGTTTTTAAAACATTTTAAGGTTTATTAACTGTCATTATTAATTACTAAGAAATGAATCTTACTTGCAGTTGCAGATGTAGCATCAACTGAATCTGGATGACCCAAGTTAATAATAAAACTACCAGCTGCAATTGAATGTATTGTTGCAACGATAGTTGTATTGTTAGTTGTATTTTCATCTTGCATTGTTACTAATATCACAGAATCTGCTTGTACATATGTATTATTTACAGTAAATTCTACATTAGTAGCATTAGCTATTGCAGCTCCTGCTGTTGTAATAATACCGGCAGCTGCGTTTAATGTTACAGCTGTTGCATTATTAGTAGCTTGAGTTACAGTTCCAGTATTAACAGCTTGGGTAGCGGCCGAAGCTGCTACTCGATCTCTATCATCAAGATTATACTTTAAACCTTCAAATGTATGTGTTTTTTTTAGACTAATTGCCATTTTATTTCTCCTAATTTGACAAAGTTAAGTATGGAGACTGAAATAAATCAGTCTCCACACAAATACATTATTTACAGAAGGTCTAAGTCCGCTACGTATATCTTACCGTAAAACTCAGGTCTAATCATCTTCTTCGCATAACGCGTCATCACACCTTTACGTGGAGTGAAGTCAGAAGGATCATAAACCAATGGAGTCATGATAAGAGGTACATATGGAGCGTATACCGCACCAGTCTCTAAGAAGTTACCACCTCTAAATCCTACCAAAATAGTATTTTCAGACATATAAGGATTCTTATATACTGTCCAACGATTTTGTATAGCACCTATAGATTGAACTCCCATAGCAAACTGTGCCTTATTACCATCAGTACTACTCATATATCCAGGTAACGATTCAAGAACTGTCGCAATCGTAGGACCACAAACTACAAAGTTAGCACCACCACGTAATGTCAAACGATGTATTTCATTGGACATCTTTTGAATCTTAGCAACAAGTGTTTGCCACCATTCAAATCGTGTACCAGTGAATGTAGTATTAACAAAGGTTGAAGTTGTTGCATCATAATCATTACCCTGTCTTAATGACCAGAAATCAGTTGTTATTGCATCAGCAATCAACATATCAAGGATTTCTAAATCGATTTCCATTGAGATGTATTCAGACAACATTGAAGTTAACTCAGCTTCAGCGTCTACACTATGATAGGCGTTCAAATCTTGAGCTAATTCAGGTGTCCATACTGCTTTCAACTTACGAGTTTTAGCAACGATAGGACGTGATCTCAATTTAAGGTCAATTTCAGGAATCTGTAATGAATCTTTAGTTGCGTCTGCTGTAGTATCCTCAAAATCACCTCTTGAAGCTTCAGTTGTTCTCTTAATAAAGTCAACAACCAATGCATTTGAAGCATTTGCGGCTGATGATGCTGATACTATAACGGTATAGTCACCAGTTACACCATCTTGGTTAGTAACTGACGCAAATTGATTAAATACTTGTTTAATCAGACCAGCAGAATATGACCCGGTTTGTGCCAAACGCCAACCCCTAACACTTGATTTATCTGCAGTTGAAAAAGAAGAAGTAACTGATACTTTCCAAAGTTTACCTTTGTTAATAGAATTACTTACTTCAGAATCATAATTAACATCACTCCATGTTGCTGCGACTGCATCAGGATTATCAAGCACTCCTGTTGAGCCTGTTGCGGCTGTATATGCATATCTACCAGCACCATAAAAACCCTCTTCACCAAACGGTGCATTTGAACCTGATGGACTAAATGGACCAGTCTTACCCTGTACAGATGAACCAGCACTATGATTCATCCTTTGTTTATTGTGTTCAAAGTCAAGGTAAAATACCAGACCAGAAGGTAAATTCATAGGTTGTACAGAAACAAATTCCTGTGCTGCTAGTTCACCAAAGATTCTTCGAACCAATGGAAGAGCAACACCAGACCATTCCTCATCACCTTTATAATCACCACCTGCTACACCAACAGCTGGACTCGTTTTTGATGCCTCACCAATCAGTTGTCTTGCCTGATTTTCGAGCATCACCGCCATACCACTCTTCTTAAAATCTTCATTTAGACCATCAAGAAGACCAGTTTTTTCCCATTTAGAAACAAGTTTTTTAGCTTCATCTTTCTGTTTCCTATAAGGACTGGCGTCTAATAATTGTTCGTTTATATAATTTCCCATTATATCTCTCCTAATTAATTTTTATAATTTACAATATACCAGCAAGTTTCTTGAATCTGTCAGCAACTTCATCCTCTTCAGTTATAATTTTCTTCTTAGGTTTAGTTGAGCCAGTTTTAGAACTCGCTGATTCTGTTATACTTTTTTTCTTAATTGAACCATTATCACCGAACTGTTCAGCAAGTGTAGAATAAACAAGTTTAATCTCTCTTGTTGATTGTGCTCTGTCAAATGTTTCAACTACTCTTAATTTTTGATTGTTATCAAGAGCGAACTCTTTAAACAATTTATTTGTAAACAAAAGTTTAGCATTCAAGATGTTTACCTCGTGAAGTTTATCTTTCAAGAAAGAAACTGCTTCTTTATACTCTCGATTTTCTCTTCGTATAGATTCAAATTTCTGTCTAGTAAACTGTGCACCTTTTCCTGGATCTTCTTCGTCAGAACTAGATGCTTTCTTAACACCAGTTCCACTTCCAACCCCTGAACTTGTAGACTGTTCTTCGATTTCATCATCTTTTTTATCCTTATCGTCATCGCCATCTTCTTGTTCAAACAAAGATTCATCAATATCATATTCTTCATCTTCGTTCATCTCGTGACCACTTTTATTAGGGTCAGAAGGACCACTACCACTCTTAGGATCTTTTCGTGTATCATCTTCGTTAATACCTTTATCATTACCTTCGCCGATATTTCCACCACCATGTTTTGAACTCTTTGGTGCGTTCTTATAATCCTGATGTTGTTCATTACCATCATATGGATTATCAGATTCTTCAACTGGTTCTTCATCTTCGTCTTCTTCTTCACCTTCAGAAAGTTCAGATTCAAGTTCACGAATTATAGCTTCAAGATCAAGATTATCAGTTTCATCTTCTTCATCTTCAAATTCATCTTCTTGAACTACTGGTGCGTATTTTACACCATTGATTTCTATGACACCTTCCATTTCAGGTTCTTCTTCAGCTTCTTCATCACCAAATTCTTCTTCACCACCAAATTCTTCTTCATCATCACCAACATTTATATCAACATCATCTTCATGATAAGTTTCTTCAGGTTCTTCTTCAGGAACTTCTTCACCACCGAATTCATCTTCTTCACCACCGAATTCATCTTCTTCATCTTCAAACTCATCTTCTTTGAGTTTAGCAGATAACATAGACTTCAACTGAGGTGTGAATGCCTCTTCTAACGCCATCTTAGCGTTTTGTAAAGCTGTTTCACGAACTGCTTTTGCATCCGCGATAGCTTCTTTTAATAAATCACCCATGATTTATCTCCTCAATATTTTATTTTGGAATATAGTTATTAGGAACTATAATAATAGTTAATCGGAATATTTAGACACCGCATATCCATTCCAAGCGGTGTATTTATATAATTTTGTACATATAAATATAAAAAATATAAAAATTAGTAAGAATTATTTTCTTTTTTATCTTTATATCTTTGTCTTGACCTTGCTAAATTTATTCTTTCTCTTTTTAATTCGGAAGGTTTTTTATAAAATGATTTATTCCTTAATTGTAACATTAATTCACTATCCTTTACTATTCTCTTAAATTTTCTTAATGCCTTTTCTACATTATTATTGTATACTTTAACCCCAAGTCCATTTAATTTACTATCTCTAACTTTTTTTGCCATTCTTTACCTCTTTAATTGTATTCCTTATCAAATATGTTAATTTCACTTCATTCATTTGTTTTGACTTCAAATGTTTAATAAATTCTTTTGCTAAAAATCTTTCTCTACTATATTGGGCCTTTGGCCATTTCTTTTTCATTGAAATGGGCATTGAATCATAATCTTCTGATAAACTGTTGTTTACCAACCAAGAAACCCTACGGGCATCAGAATTATAAGTTTTCTTATATCTATTCTCTTCAAGAGTTTTGAACCATTTTTTGATTTCTTTTACTGTTGTTTTTCTACCCATTGATTCTTTAAATTCTCTTTTGAGTTTTGATGTTATTGATTCTTCTTGTTTCCATTTGAAGGAAACTGGTTTTGCAAACATTCCACCCTGATCCGTTGGTCGTGTAATATTATACCATCTGTTGACAGCTTGATTAGCTCCAAAATAAGCATTTTCATCTTCCTCATTATCAAATACAAGTTTATCATCGCCCCATTTATTTTTTTCCATTCTACCGTTTTTGGCCAACCTATCTCTTTCAGCCTTCAAAGTATTGTCAATAGCTTCAGCTTCTTTTTGTGTCATGTTTTCTAACGAGTGTATAGGAGCCCGCTCGGGTGATTTTTCATCTGTCATTTTATCCATTCTAGCATGAACAGCTTTCAGTTTTGGATCATCCCCTATATATGCCTCATGTCCGAAACTATCCATATCATAAGCACCATGACCTGGATCTTTTTCTATTTCTTTAGATTTCATATCTTTTGCTTGTTTTGAAGTTTTTGCACCTTTTGGAACATTTGCATAAGAAGGACCACCAGTACCCGCAGCATCACCAGCAGTAGTATCTTTACCAGCTACATTAACTTTAGTTGACTTACGCATTTTATGTTTTTTGTTATATGCATCAAATGCTGCTTGATCTTTAAAATCAATTTCTTTTATAGTTTGTCTTATTATTTCTTTAAGTCTATTCTTTGTCAGTTTCACCTTCTTCCTCCTCAATAAGTTGAGCTTCACTCAAACAACCTCTAGCAATAGCTGTATGAGAATCCTCTATAATTGTTATTTCTTTTATAGGTATTGGAAACTTTTCCTGGTCAAATTGTTCATTAAATACATCAATAAACCCTTTTATCAAACAAGTTCCACCACCAAATATGATTGGTATTGGTTCAGGAAAGTTTGGCATCTGATCTGCACCTTCAAACTGATGTGTTAAGTTAGTTAAAAGATAATTTATCAACACACCATAATATGAACGAATTGCATGTAATACATTGGATTCTACATCATCTTCTTCATAAATATCTTTTTGAACCCCTGTTGATAAATCTATTAATTTTGCATTCTCTTTAATATATTGAACTTTGGCTTTAGATACACCTGTATCATTAGATACATTTTCATCAACCCAATCACCACCACGAGTTACAGAAAAAGTTAAGGCAGGCATTCCAGCATACATTACTCCTATATTACACATACCAGCTCCCATTGAAATGGCAATCCCTGTAAGATTATTATCAACCAATCCTTCATATGCGAGAGCAACTGACTCTTCAATTACTCGTGCCTTATATCCGTGTCCTTCTATAATTGTCTTTAGTACATCTTCATGATAATTAACTCGTCTTTCTTGGTCTATCGGTTTTGCAGGAACACAATAAGTAACAATTTCACCATTTCCTTTTTCACCCAACAACTCACCTACGATAGCATTCAAAATCGGTAATGAATCCTTCTCTTGTGGATTCAATAATCCACTTTTCATAGGCCTTCTCAAATCTACAGATGGAAATATCTGTGCATAGTTGAAAGCGTGTTCACCAACAATATGAACTCTACCCGCCTTTTCTACAAACGGTAATTTTTGTCTATTTAACATTCTTTTTACTTGACTTGATTCACCATCTACAGTCAGAAAAGCATTTCTCTGTTTCTTTATACTATTTTCTGTAGCACAAATGTAAAATGATGTTCCACAATCTAAACCCTTAGCCATATGACCTCCTATATTCCATGTACATTAATTCTATTTTTAACAAATAGTTCTAAAACTTTATTAAAATTTTCTTTGTCTACTTCTATAGTAAATGTGTTTCTACCTGTCGGTTTCAAATCATATTGTTTTGGACTTTTTAATTTCATTTTTTTAAATATTTGAACAACTTTTTTATAATCTTTTGTATCAGCATTTAAAGAATGCATTTTTGCTTCTGAAAGTTTTCCTTCTCCAATCCAAAAATCATTTACTCTAAGTTGAGAAACAAGTTTTTTTAATGTTTTTAAAGCTTTATCAGCGTGCTTTTTATCACTAAATGTAAAATCTTCACTAAAAGCTGTAAGTAATGTATGTTTAAAGAAATCTTTAACTTGTGATTCAACTGATTCATTAAGTTTTCCTTCTCCAAGTCCAGCCAATCTTGCTTGTTTATCCCACCAATCTCTAGATTGTCTTTTACCACTTTTAAGAGCTTTTTTCATTAATAATTTTGCTTTTGTGGTAACCAAAGCGTTATGTTCTTTATCACTTTTTCCTTCTTTCATCAAATTAGCTATCTTTATCAATGTTTCCTTATCTTTTTTAGATAACATTTTCATTTGTCTATCTCTTGCTATCTTTTTAAGTGTTTTTCCATACTCTTTTGTAGATTCTTTCTTCAATCTACTTTTTTCAGCTCTACCACGATTTACTGATTCTTTTTCAAATCCTACAATCTTTCCACCTTTATGAGATGCATCTTTTTTATCACCATTTCCATATGTTCCTCTTTTTCTATTATAGGCATTTAATTCTGCTCTATATTTTTTAGATTTGTCAGATGATTGAAATTTCTTGTATTCTGTCTTATAATCTCTTTTGGTAGCTTCTTCAACAGAAGCTTGATACTGATAAACCTTATCACCTTTTTCTATCTGACCTTTTGAATGTAATTCTTCCATCTCATCAGCAGTAAACTTGACGATTTCTTTATTAAGAACACTATCAAGAGCTTCTTTCACCATTTCTTTTAGTTGTGAATGTTTTATTTTCATTTTATCAAACTCCTAAGTTTCTCTTTCTGAGTTTTAACTTTACCTTTTTTAACTTCTGACTTTATTTTAGATGAATCTACATCACCTATAAATATATCTTTTTTAAAATCTACTTCAACAGGTCCTATTGTACCCTTTTTGTTAGTAGTTGTTTCTTGCTCTGATTTACTACCAAATGGTAAGCCTTCAATCTTAAATTTGGGAGACCATTTAAAATCAATATTGTGGGTTAACCATTTTAACATAAACCATATAACAAATCCAGCTTGAGCCATTATTACAGTAACAAGTACTATATTATGGATTAAATCTCCAAACTCAAACCAGAAAAGTTCTTCATTAAACATTTACCACTTCTTACTTATTCCACCAACAGCACCAACAGAAACTACACCACCAATATCTTTTAATTTTTTCTTTGGTCTTTTATCTAAACTTTCTTTTGTACTTTTAACTGCTTTACTTATAGCTGTTCTTTTATTTTGAAGATATTCTTCATCATCAGGTTCATTCTCACCATCATTATCCATATCACCTTTATCTTCTCTTATTTCTTCATCAATATCATAATAACGATTAAGAACACCACCTATATCTTCATATAAAGCTGTTAATCTTTGATTTAACATATTTGCTTCTTTGGCAGTTTTTGTAAATTCCATTACATTACCTTTAAGTGATTTCATATTTCTATTTACTGAAACTTGATCAAACCAATCTTCATTTTCACCAAGAACATGAGAATGGGCTGCTTCTGCAACTTCAGCAAGTTGTTTTGCAATTTCCATTATATTTGTATTATTATAAAGTTGTTTTCCAACAATGCCATAATTTCTAACACCTTCTACAACTTTATATTTATCAACCTTTGGTGTTTCTTCAAACACTTCACTTAATAAATCTTTTAACTTTTTCATTTTTTAGTCTCCCCATAATATTTTACTAATTAATCCTATCACTGCAGCATATACAACCCACAGTGCTTTTGTAACCGTTGATTTAAAACTTTTTAATTCTTTTATATCATCTACATCTACCTGTTTTCTCCAGTATGTATTTTTATTAACTCTTACAACCAAGCCATCTTCAGGATCTAAAAGTATTTCTT
>Ga0080013_1002235_pt1 | contig 23279 bp, 63 predicted proteins | sample ETNvirenome_6_85_FD_69236 | JGI IMG/M metagenome (GOLD analysis project Ga0080013, IMG submission 69236) | Marine viral communities from the Pacific Ocean - ETNP_6_85 (SPADES assembly) (version 2) | ecosystem: Environmental > Aquatic > Marine > Oceanic | place: Pacific Ocean | collected 2013-06-19
AGCGAATAGCACCAACCACACATTGCAGGGCGACCAACGCGCCGGCGCCAGCTTCTCAACGATCACTCCAGCTTGATTTCGCTGGATATGCATTACCAAGTCACCTACTTTCACTGATCACCTTAACGGGAGATAATCTACTGAGTCTCACACCACGCGGCATATCTGCACTAAAACGACCTACATAGCACCATTCCATGCTATATCCTGGGCCTCCTTCAGCTTCAGATAGCCCGATAAGTCCTGACTTAGTGCATACCTTATCACAGCGAGCAAGTGTGATGAGACCAATATCTCCTTGCTTAAGATAAGGCCAGCTGTCTTTCGTTACTTCAACAAGCTGGCCGATAAAAAGCTTTTGCTCCGGGATGAACATTTTTTTTCCTTTGCTTTTATATTTTACCACCCAGGGCAGTCTGTTTGCATGCTTATGAATAATCAACTTCACAAAGAGAGACATGAACATATTTTTCTTTTTTCCACGCCTCAGGATCTATATCTGGAAGACCCATTTGAACCGGGTTCCCGCCTGTCCACGCTGACATTCCCTCATTGGTTATAATTACCCACACTCCCCAGCCACGCTCTTTTCCGCAGCTATCAGTTCTAATCGTGACTCTCTTACCTTCTCTAACAAATGACTGGTACCAGTGAGTTATATACATCACCTCTTCTTCAACGATTGTACCCATGCTCCCTACAACTCTTTTTTCTTTGGGCACTATGCCTCTCCAATTGACGAGACAGTAAGCATGATAGATGAAACATAGGGCTCAAGACTCTTTAGCATTTCATCTGTGACTGACCACGTATTTATCCAGCAGCCATTTTCCATCTCTCTGATAACAAACCCAGACAGGACCAACATGTCAAGAGTCTCCCTAAGTGTGTAGTCAACATCATCGCACTGAAATACGCCTTCACAGTCTCCAGCAATAAAGGCTAACACGTCTAGCTCGTGAGCAGTAAGTTTTTGATTCTCTATTTCGTATAATATTTCAGTCATATTTTCTCCTTTAGTTGATGGTAGCCGAGGCGGGGCTCGAACCCGCATGACTTACAGTCGAGGGATTTTAAGTCCCTTGTGTCTACCTATTCCACCACTCGGCCGCGTGGTCGGGATGGCAGGATTCGAACCTGCGGCCCTCTGCTCCCAAAGCAGATGCGCTGCCAGACTGCGCCACATCCCGAACTATATTAAGCACCGCTCCTCTTCAGCGCACTAATTGAAGCGTGCATAGGAAGACCGCTCGAGTGCTTCGGTCCCTTGTACTTCTTCTTAGTTAGTCGCTTTAGTACTTGAGCTGCAGCAATAAGCTCATCATTAGAAGCAGTATTTGCATCTTCGTTAATGGAAGCAGATAGAGTAACAGTCTGACCTGGACTGAGCTCTCGCTTAATGCGTGCCTTGTGTCCTTCACCAAACTTTTCAACTCGAGCTACTTTACATGCTCTAGCTACTGCAATTCTGTCTCCGCGACTAAATTTACTCTCTTTTAGTCCTTTATGAGACCCATGCTCCTGCAGCTTAAAGATAGGCTCTCCCTTGTATTGGATTGTTCGTGCAACGAACTTATCTCCATCAAGTGTGCCAGATGCAATGAATACTGCGTTTCCTTTCCTGTCAGTACCATCCAGATCAACTGTGGTGATCTTCACCTCTTTCATTATGCCACTCCTTGTAACCATGTGTTGGCATAACTATTATACATTTTATGAGATCAGCTTTGCATGCATAGGCATCTCTTTTATAGATTATCAAGCTTGTCTAATATCCATATATCTGGCTCACCGTCGAAGCCTTTCTGTGTGCCCTGTGGCATCTCATCACTAAAATAGTCGAGCAATTTTTCATACGCAGATGATCCATAAAATGTATCATCGTCACCTTCAAGTGCGTCAATAACCTCTTGTACTTCTTCATCTGTCAAGCTTGCCTGATCAAATACGTTATCAAGCTCTGTTGACATATTAGTGGGCAGCGTTGACATCTCTACTTGCTCGATATCACCAGGATCAGATGATCTCCCATTGAGATAGTCTTTCACTTTTCTTAAATGAGAAGCAAGATTAGGATACATCTCATTGAAAGATTTTGTACCGGGAGGCCAAGATCCACCGCCTACTGTTGGGGGCATGCTGAGAGCTTGATCGAGACCTACAATTATATTTCTTACAGAATGTGGGTGAGGTCTGTCTACAGACTCACCTCTAAGTGCACGAACAAGGTCAGGATGGGCTCTTGACTTCATTGGTGAAGATCCGCCATTCATTACTCTCATCTCTGCTAGAATCATCTTTCTTAGTTTATTCTTTTTTAGCTTCATAGTATTGTGCTTCCTGTCTATAACTATTCAAGAACAATCATGCTTTCCATGCTTGCAACTTCAATTGTCTCACCCTTGAGTATTCTTCCCATCTTTGCTCTACCTGGGACATCAATAATTTCTGTCAATACTCCTATTTTCTTATCCTGATTTCCAAACTTATCTACTATCGACATCACAAGGTCTCCGAGCTTAGGTGAAAGAATCTCTTTATCGTGCGTGACGCAAGAGTTATCTATTTGAATACACCGAGACTTAGAAACTCTAAACGTTCTATAGCTCTTATATGTAGAATCAGCATCCATTGCAAAAATATCTTGTTTTCCTACTGCGACGACTCTTCCTATCATGTGATTAATATCAGGATCACCTTCACGCTTTATAGTAGAACCGGTAATCACTACAAGGTCACCCTCTCTTAGCTTATCTGCATCCATCTTTTATAAGTATTTTGATGAATACGTTCTTGCTAGTGATCTGCAAATGCGAGTGCCATTGTCTCTATCTCACGCTCTGATATTTTCTCCTCAGTTAAAATAGTATAGTTTCTCTTACCCAGCCTCATTCTCACAACATGACCAGTATCACAAAAGATGACATCAAAAGCTGTACCGTATAGTCCAGCGAGATGTCCGAGCCCAGCGTCAGCCATCTCATAGTCTTCTCTCTCCATGAATCTGAAACTGTAATCACCTCTAACAACTGTAGCAAATCTTCCAGATCTAAGCTGGATGAGATCACCTTTTTTCATTTACTTTCTCCAAAAATATCTTTGAATAATCACTTAGCTCACCGCTGAGCTCTAAAATCTTGCAGCGGCGGGGTGAAGTATTGTCTGTTATATCAATTACGATTCCTGCAATGTCACCTACTTTGACGTCTAGTCCTTTCCACTCATCGCAAGATGAACTCCACGCACATACATCACCCACCTTCATCAGCTATCTCGCTTTCTGTGTGAAACTCGCATGAATCAAGAACTTCCCTATAGTTGTCTGGCTTTTTATTCTTATACAAAATAGCTAAGGAAAAAGCCATTCCCGAAATTGACCTAAGAATAGCAGCGGCAGATAAGATCATATATTCATTCATTAAGATTACAACATTTCGTGCTGGACATCTCCAAATGTCTCAAGCACAGTTTTTAGATTATTGAGGCTTTCAATCTTAGTCTTAAGATCTTCTAGCTTTTCAATAGAGCGCTTAATTGACTGCTTGACAGTTTCAAAATTTCTATCTGTATAGTGCTTGAGTGTGGAAGGACAGTCAACATTCACACGAGATGTATAGAGCCTCTGCTCTTCAACAATAATCCCACATCCTGCAAGCATTGTTCTAGCTAGCAATCTTGATGTATCCGACGAGGATGCCATTACGTATAGCTTGATATCCTTTGGGTAGTATCTCACCTCCCAGATTCCACGCGCATTTTGTCGTCGGAAACGTGAAACTGGTGAATCAAATCGATCAGATAGTGTATTATAACGACGTGAAACAGCTCTGGATCCGATATCTGGCCATCGGTTTCTAATATACTCCCGAATATTTCCTTCTGACATGCACCAAAATGCCTGCATCAGTATATCTTCATCATATCCAAAGTATCTTTCTTCACACACGGCGGTCTCACGATAGACGTTTGCTGCGTTTGAGTGTCTACGTTCCATCACGTAGTTATCTTTAGTTAAAACCCCACGCGGCCCGGAAGGAAACTTACTCAAAAGATCATCTACGATCTTGTCCCTCTGTGTGTCTGTCATTGATTTTTGCATATTTTCTCCTTGTGCCTTTATTATACCTTTTAGCTGTATCATTTTGCATGCGCTTTTTATCAGTATTATATTTCACCAATCACCTCGAGGTCACCATTAGCAATGCCCTCTATCACTCCATCATTCCACAAGCATATCACCCAGTATTGGCCGGCTTTGACATACTCTACATTGAGGATCATACCCATAGAATCTCCAGCTCTTACAAGATCACCGACTTTCACTAATCACCTCGAACGGAAAATATGAAAGCCTGGACCACCACGATGATGGATAGTCACTAATTTTACCATGCTTCCAGAAAATATGTAACTCTTCAAGCTCTCCTTCAGAGTCAAAGACTTTATCTACTAGAACGCCTAGCCAGTCTTTTGTATAGTCTACTCCAGGTTTTTCCCAGTGCTCTTGTGAGAACCTTATAAGATCACCAACTTTCACTAATCACCTCAAGCTCATGTTCCCATGCAGGCAGTCGCCTGCTATAGACAAACCAAAATACATGCCAGCAGGAGCCGAACGAAGGTTCTGCGTCAGTGTTCAACTCCATAATCATCCCAAGCACGTCATCATCTTCCATTTTTACCAGGTCACCGATTTTCACTGATTACCACTAATTCACGCTCTCGCCATCGAGCCATCGACCACGCTGCTAAGTCCCAGAGAACAACATGCTCTCCGTCTACAGTTCCTACGATCATCCCAATGCCAGGATGTCCATTTCCTCGCCACTTCATTTTCACAAGATCACCTACTTTCACTGATCACCTCTAGTTGATATGTCCATTGCGATTCTGCTTGAAAGCCGGGATAGTTCCAACACACTACTGCAGCTCGTCTAGATCCTCCATATACCGAGCTCTTCTTATGCATTTTGAGAATGATGCCGAACCATAGCTCGGGGTGTCGCTTATGACGATCGTGGCGAATCCCAGGGTGTGGCCGTACTAGATCACCGACTTTCATTGATAACCTCCAGCTCATCTTCAGATTCAACTGTAATATCTTCAGACCAGAGCACTCTAGCCCCAGAAGGAATAACTTCTTCGCCCCACATGTTTACATTTATTTCAATAACTATCCCGAGAGCACTCTCATCTCCGAAAACGTCAGGGGCACATCTAACTAAATCACCGATCTTCACTGATCACCTCTAAGTGATGAGAATACTCACGGTATATTCCATCAGGAAACACCACACCAATGTCAGCTCCGCCTGGGATTTGACTGTCTTTTTTATACGAGACAATGATACCCATGGAGTGCTTGGCTTCAGTAGGGCTGTATTCAATGTTAGTCCATGCAGTCCTCTTCACTAGATCACCGACTTTCATTGATTAGCTCCCAGCCTGTCGAGTTAAAAACCTGATTAATTGAGTATCCCATCACTTTAAAGTGTGCGCCGTGCTTGCCAGCCCATGTCACTACGCTGATCTTACCAGTAAGCTTACATTTTACCAAATCACCGACTTTCATTATCGATCATCTCCTCAATAATGCTGGCTCCTTCGTTGCCAATCACATATTTAGCATTTCGGACCTTAATAATATATCCATTTCTATGTCTAGATACAATTGTCATAGTAAGAGAAGAGATTCCTAGCTCCAGCAGTCGCCTTCGAAATGATCTAACTCCGATCTTCATTGACTATCTCCAGGCTGGCGCATGGAATAAGAGTTTTATGTAAAGATAACAACACCCAAGCGTATGGTCTCTTTTCTGCAAATGTCCAATTAGGATGTATATTTATCATCTCAATCTGGAGAACAATGCCTGTCATTCCCCACAACCCGCCGGTATCACAATTATGTGTCACACGTACGAGGCTTCCCTTCTCTATCTCCATCTATATGTTGTAGCTCCTGCTCTTTTATAAGGTGAATCTTTCCATTAGCTAAAACTCTCCAGATACGTCTACCGAACTTTGACCCCATGTCTTCAACCAAGACGCCGACTGCAATCGGCCCTGAGCATAAAATAGGGTGCCAATAAACTGTATCTCCTAGATTCATTATAACATATAAATAATCTACTTTGCATGCAATTTCCTCGGCTTTCTAGATAGTTCATCTTTCTTACCTGCTTTCTGCAACGTATCACCTCTTACTCGAAGTAGCTCTCCGTCACAAAGAATCACAGCCATCTTCTCCCACTTGCGATACTCTACCAGAAGGCAGAGTGTCGTATCAAACCATGGTTTGTTTTGTGGCGTCCAACGTACGATGTCACCGACTTTCATTATCCTCCTTTTTGCATGTGATTACAGGAGCTTCTTGAAGCTCTTGCTTGACAACGTATATTGTATTTCCAATCTTAATATCACAGGGAATAGCAGAGATAGGCATGACTGCCAAGCCAGCGCCGCCGTTCGTCGGAGGATTAAGATCAAACTCAACTGTTGCAAAAAAGCTATCATGGGAAAGAATCGTACCTACTAGGACAAATGTTGTGATTGGACTCATAAAATATCTACCTTCTTCAAATACTCTCTAATTCTATCAACACGTGACTTGCTAAGCTCATTGTCATTTCCAATATATCCTCGGAGCCACAAAACAAATTCACGCTCTGTCACATACTACCTCAAAATGTTTAGGATTAATCCAAGTAGTAATTCTTTTCTTCCCTGTTGACAAAACTTCTGCCTGAATTGGCACCTTTTCTCCAACCCACATCACTCTTATTCGCCTGTGATAATCTGACCCTGAGCATGATTCATCTACAACTATTGCCAAGGGTTCACTATAAGGGCTTTTGCTCCACCCTTTATATTTTACAAGGTCGCCTATCTTCATCAAATAGACCACTTAGAAATAACTTTCTCCAGCCACTGCGGAACGTAGCTCCAGCTCCAGCTGCCTCGTTCATCCCAGCTTTTTGTTCCTGATAGCCTGCCGCTTTTAAGGACAGTATTCATTAACTCGTCATGCGGATAAACATACCACACGCAAGCTGCCTTATCTTCAAAAGCAATATGAATATCTTTTCCATAATAATGCTTATCAAGAACTGGCCTGCCCTTCAGCTGAACCTTGAGCACTGCACCGTCTGAAGATCTATAAAATAGAATATCTGCTCCCCGCTTATCTCCATTGATTGTGAAAGCTTCAAGATATCCCCAGTTGGCCATTACCGACTTTAGTCGTGCAGAGTTAAATGATTCTTGTTCTTTTGAACCGAGATCTTTGTAAGTTGTTGACTCACCTAGCCAACATGTCTCTCTATTCTCAATCATCATCTATCATGACCTCTTCGAGATATGTGGGCCATTCATCAATAATCTCTCCAGTCGACCAAAGAACACTAAGCGTGTCAGAAAAATGCTTCTTGCATTTCTTCGCAACTACGAGCCCTTTCATTCCTGTCCTTTTATGATTTTGATGATTAAACTTTACAAGATCTCCAGTTTTCATAAATGCCTTTTGGTTACTTTTATTATACCCTAAGTGTTCTCTATTTACATGCAAACATTTACTCTTTCATTATTGTTCTATTTTATCAACATGATCTAAAACCACGCCTTCACAAAATCCTCCGCGTTCTTCTTTTTTTCTCGCTGCTGCTGTGACCACATCATGAAAGTCAATATCATATGCCCACAATAAAGTCCTTAAAACTTCATACATGTCAGCAGCTTCATCCAAGCACGGATCATCAATAAATTCGTTTAATTCTTCATCTAGCTTTGTACAGATCCTTTTCTTAAACTCATCTATATCTGCAATATGATATTTGCAGGTTCCATTAGACTCTTTAATAATTTGAGGAATCTTATCTCTTACTAGCTTTTTGATCAATTATCACCTCAACTGATCGTGAATATTCTTCTTCTATAATTCCCGAAGACCATAAAATTATAGGATCTGAATCTTTATCAAAATCAATTATAATGCCTCTTTTAAGATTTTTCAACTCTTGTTTTCTTTGAATTACGTCTCCGACCTTCACGCAGATAACCTCTTCACAGTAGCTGTATATGATGAATTGGAATTCTAAAAGTTTGGCCATCATAGAAAACAGTGCACATCAGCCTGCTAATCTTTTCACACTCTACAAGAAGTCCCATATACCACGGAGCACCCTCAATATTTATCGAATTGACTCCATCAACTGATGAAATATAATACGGCGGCCTGAATCGAATAAGATCTCCCAATTTTATTCTGACTAAACTATGCGCATTCATTTTTTAGATTCTTGATTAACTTTAATCTACTTTTAAATTCTGCAACTGTGTCATAATAATAAGACGGATCTTCAATTAATCCTTCTTCAGGATGCAAAACAGTTAGCACTGGATAATCAACATCTGCCCACCCATTCTTTGATCGAATCTGCGGCTGGCTTTCTTCGATATTCACCAGCAAGCACATTCCGCCAGGGAAGCGTACTTGAATAATGATATCTCCTCTTTTCAAAGTCAATCCCCTTCTATCTTCTTAAAGTAAAGGAACACTCTTGCTTCATCTATATCCTCATACTCTATTTTATAATCGTAGTCATCTTGCGAAGAGAGAATATAATCCTCTTCCGACTCAACAGGTTTTTCAGTTGCTACTGTATTTGCCCTATGACTTCTTACAACATGCTGTGTTATTTTCTTAAAATATCCTGTATCTGAATCCTTTTGAAATGAAACAACAGGTTCAAGAGTTTTGGTATCTTCTAAATAGTGAATTCTATTTTTTGCCACTAAGTCTCTCTTTTATGGGAGGTTTGTATGATGTGTTTATGCCAGTCTTTATATTAAATCTTTACTCTTACTCTTGTAAATCTTTTCTAGCTTTTGCTTTCGAGAAAGTTTTTTAAACTTAATCTCTGCTCGCGTCGCTGAAGATCTGTCGTTGAAATCTCGACAATATACAAGAGACACCGGCCTGCGAGGTCGAGTATATTTTGCACCTTTTGATGTATTATTATGCTCATAAACTCTTCGACTAACATCTGTAGTGATCCCAGTGTACAAAGTACTGTCTCTACACTTTACAACATACAGAAACCATTTGGCTACAGTGTCATCTCTTCCCATTTACCTTCCCAGTTTGTATACTTGACTTTCTTAATTCCGCATTCTTTCAAATGACGAATACATAAAGAGCAAGGCTTTGCCATTGTCAATCCGTGATCGCACTTCTTAAATCTGATAACTTCAAGCTCGTCGCCTGGTTGCGCGAATCGAAGAACATTCATTTCTGCATGCATGTGAGAAGCCCAGCTTCCATCTTCATATTGTCTCTTGAAACGAGGGTGCGTTTTATTAGTGTTTTCACCAATCCTAACAACCCTCCCTCGTCTTCTAAGAATAGCAACTATATGGTATGTTCGGCCATTGCTTAGTGCAAGCTCTTTAGCTTTATAATACACGCGACATGATTTCTCCTTGTGAAAAAAGTGGTGGGTCGTCCGGGGCTCGAACCCGGGGCCTACGGATTAAAAGTCCGATGCTCTGCCAACTGAGCTAACAACCCGCGAGAGTTACTAAGCAGCTAGTCGGGCTGCCGTTCACCTCAGTTACTTAAATGTTTCTCCGACCAGAAACTTTACACTTTATCGCTTACCATTTGATAGGATCATTTGAACAGTGTTCAAATGGATCTATCCTGCTATTTTCCGTCGTGTGTTTTTGACCCTTCACTTTCTCTTTCCCACCAGGGGTAGAGACTGCAGCTTGTCGAGCTCTATGAATCTGAGATTCTCTATCGATCTGTACGTCAGCCTCATTGTCTAAAGAGGGCCACTCTTTAGATTTCATTTCGGACAATGCTGATCCTATTAAGACCATCAGCTCTTCAGCATCTTCAACTCCAACTCTCAATGTCATACTTTTTCCTATTTCTAGGCTCAGCTTTCCTAAATTGTCAATCTTTACGTGAATAAATATAGGAGTAAATGAGTCAGAGTTTACTCTAATTGTCCCGGCGTGTTCTGTCTTGTACTTTGCTTTCATTGAGCGTCTCTCTTTTCTGTAGAGATAGTTTCATACTTGTTAATCAAATATACTTCGTTTTCTGCGCATGGATAAGACGGTCCGGCGCAGTCAGGTAGCTCAGATGTTGTATCATCCGGCAAGTCTTTAATGTGATGCTTCCCAGCCATGCATCCTGAAATAAAGAGTGATAGAATAAGATGTCTCATTTTATGAGTCCCAATGAATAGCAACAACTGCAGAATTGCATGGCTCATGAAAAACTGTCTTAGGGCTCGCCATTCCCTTGAGTGCAAGGTTGACCCACTTATCAACCTTGTGCCACTTGTCAGAGTTATAGCTAACTGCATCAGATGGATCAATGCCGAACTCTTCAGCTTCAGCTCGGAAGTCATGAATATCTGATGCGTTAGGAATACCATTCTCACAGTAGATCTCTAGCACGCCCGCATCATCAACCCATCCACCCGGACCCTGTCCTGCAATGTGAATATCACTATCTAGTGCTTTGATAAGATGTGAATCCATCTTCCTGTCATCACATCCAAAAACCTGCCGCAATCCTTCGCGATAGAGATTTCGAATAGTATCCTTACGAACATTCTTCATTGTGCCTCCTTGATTTGTATTGGCAACAACTATATTATACACAGGAAACTCTCTACTTTGCATGCGCATGGGCTATAATAACAGTATGTGATCCTTTGATAATTGCATCGACACAGTCAGAATCACTATCAAAATCATTTTTTGCACTTAAAAAAGCAGCTGTGTTATCAGACGGTCCGATCCAGCTGTAGGAATAAATCACATACTTCTCTTCATCTTGCCTTCTAACTATTACTGTCCATGGGACCTCAGGTGTCATTGTCTGAATCGATCTCATCTATTTTAATATCTAGCTTTTTTCTCTTGAGCAACCAGATAAAGTATCCTTCTGCTTGCTTACTTGTTGTATCGACAATTAGATTATAATCTGACAAGAATTGATCGTAATTGTGAAACAGCCTTGGGTGTTTAGGTGTTTCATGCTCCTCCTTTATCTCTCTCAACATTATAAATACTGGCTTCCAATTTGACAATATTTTTTTAATAATATGGTCAGCTTTGTCATACTGGAGATGCATAAGGTGATCTGAAACTAGGAATAGGTCGAGAGAATCTAGCACATTATTATCAATGATGTCCTTCGAGTCGCCTTCAAAAAATGTAACGACACTTTTGATAGACTCAGACATGTGCTCATGTGAAGCGTCGCTATATAAGTCACTACAATATAGATCTAGATCTTGGCATTCTTTTAAAATATAGTGTAAATTTCTTGCTGGCCCTGAACCTAGTTCAAAAACTTTTGATCCACTTTTTAAAACATTATTTTCTTTAAGAATTTTAACAAGCTCGATAGAGTTTTTATGAAGTAATTTTCTGGCACCGATGCCAACTTTTTCTTGATACCCTTTTTTAAATAATTCTTTATCAAACTTTGACGCCGTGCTCCGACGGATTTTTGTTTTAGTCATTCTTTCCTCTCTCCAGTCTGAGATTTTCTCTCTTTATAGTTGTTTTTTGTGTATTTGTGTGCGACGATCAAAAGTAGCGGAACAAATACACTATTAAACAACATCATGGCTCCCACGCGTTTTGTCTTTTTCAAAATCTCTGTTAGCTTCTTTTTCATGCAAAATTGTGGAACCAGCCCGGGCCCGAATCTTAAAGTATAAGCTAGCTTTCCAGGCCCGAGCTAGCCAGACTATTATTTTTATTATACATTATTATTATCGTTGTTTACACATTTATTTTTTATCAGGATAGCCGATGCCTTTAAAGTTAAAATCACCATCCTTTACTGCAGATCTCTCGGCAGCTGCAGCATTCGCGTAGGCTGGATCCCGTTTTTCACATTCCCAGCACTTAATACAAATTAACGTGACATCAAACATAGACATGATGTGAACATCAGCCTCACACATGCATCTTTGACACTTGCCTGTCCACTCTCTAAGCTGATTCATCTCTCTCATCTACAGTATTTCTTAAAAATCTTATCTTATCTTTAGCCCTAAGCTTGTTTATTTTTAATATCTTGAGCTTTTGTCTTTCTAAGGGAGAAAGATACTTTCTAGCAGAAAGACGATCTGCTTCATCGTCTAGTGACCTGTGCTTTTTAAGAAGAAGATTAATTTCTTCTGTTATCTTGATATTGTGCTTCATAATGTCCTCCTTTATCTATCATTCCTAAAGCAAACAAATGTTGGAAAGCGTAAAGATCCATCAGGCGTAATCTCTTGATATCTAATTTCCACGACTCTTCCGATAAAATCTTTTTGATTGTTCCAAATTCTCTCTCTATCTTCGTCAGAGAATCCTGATCCCACTCTTACTTCTACACCTTTAAAATCTACTACTATAGCGCCTAGTTTAGATGCGTGCTTACCTGTCCCTTCTTCAAGCAATTGAATCTTAAGATCTACGTCATGAAACTCTTTCATTTTCATTATCTCGTATCCTCGTCCAAACTTATACGGTGCGTCAAGATCCTTGATCATTGCTCCCTCATAGCCTTCTAATACGAATTCGTCATGCAGCGTCTTTATTTCATCATAATCTGGTTTACATTCATACCTTTCAACAGGTGTGACAAGATCAAAGTCTGTATTATTATCGCTTATTCTGTCAAGAAGAGTTTCATATCTATCGCTACAAGAGCTCTTTGCTTCTCTTGTGTCCCACTCCTCTATCGGAAGATAGTCAAACAAAGCGATATATGTTGAAGATACATCGACGTCTTCTTTTCGGTATGCTTGGCGCATGAGCGAAATAAAATCATCACCCATGAGCTCGCCGTCATAGCATCCTTCTCCGAGCTTGACAAGCTCTTTTCCAATAGTATTATCAAAATTTGTAAGGATCTTTCCACTCCGAGCAAACAGTTGAGAACGACCGTCTCTAACAACTGCGAAGCACCTTATTCCATCTAGCTTTGGCTCGACCGCTACCCTATCTTTTCCTTTTAACCTTTTCATATCAAACTTTTGTGCCAGCGAAACGTCAAATGTTGGAATAAGATTAGGAAATACATTATTTACTGTCTTAGTCGATGCTCCAATTGAAAGGTGTTTTTTAAGAATCTTTCTCATCCAAAGCTCTTCTTCTTCAGTTACAGTAGAAAACACATCTTGCATCATGTCTACAGCAAAGTTTCCACTATAGGTTCTATTTGCGCACATGTCAGCAACATCAAAGAAAGCTTTCCATCTCATATCTTCTGACTTCATTGGAAATCTAGATTTTGTCTTGGGCACTTTTACAATATTAAAAGGCGTAAAAGAATCCAATCCATACCTGAGAACTTTCTGCAGTATCTGATTGTCAGAGTTTTTAGAGAGAATCTCTTTTTTATCATTGGATCCTCTTGCGCTCTTTACTTGATTAAGAATATCTACTATCATCTAATAAACTCTAGTTGCATTTCTTCACTGTTAATTTCACCGTTTGAATAGCCTCAATAAGATATCCATCATGCCTATAGTGAAACTTTCGAACGTTTTCGTCTCTACTATACCCAGCAAGATTGGGTGTTCGTTTAAACGAATCATGAGCACACTTTATCAGGCTCTCAGTAACTCCCACGTCATCCAGCTCCTTTGCAAATCGTAACATGAGATCTTTATAAGCTGTTGTTGACATTTCACTCATTGGGTTCTCCGCATCGAATCTCAGTTACTCCATCTACATATTCAAAATAAAACATATCTCCTTCTCTTATTTTACAAGGAAATATTGCAGTTGGAAGATAGACCATTATCACGCTGTTATCATCGGTTAAAATTTCTGATGTTGCTATGTCTTTTTGAATACTATCAACTGTCCCTACGGTTAGAAATATTGCCAATGTGTATGAGCTCATTTATTCACCTTTTACTATTATACTCACTAAAGTCGAAACTTACACTTTAAAATCTATTGTTACTAGAAGCCATTACTAGAAGCAGGCACGAAAAAAATCCAGCTATCCACCACATCAAATATGTAAAAGCTACAAGAAATCCACTATCCATTTGTAACGAAACCATTGTTAGCCGCTATCCATAGCGGGAGCATGATGCTCAATGTTTGACCAGGGATCGCATCCTGAAGTTCGGGAACCTGACTCAGCGGCACCCACACCTCTTTAGACGTTGTTGACTTAACAAGGGCTGCCTTTCCACTTCGTGAAATAGCCTTGATAGTTGCAATAATAGGATAGCCATTTTCAAATCTTTCTCTCTTGCTAAGCTCATCCCAATGTGATGTATCTGGCTCAGGATCAATAACCTCTACTCTAGAAGCATGAGGCCACCATTTCTGACCATGTTTATCAACAATAATGAGCTTCTTCGTACCCCAGTTGTTGTGGAAAACCTTGCTAACTAGTCCTTCAATACCCAGTGGCACCCTTTGTGATTTTGGGCCTGATGACTTCTTTACAATCTTTACAATAACACCTTCCCTCAAGGACCACTTTGTCTCTTCGTTATAAATGTCCATTTCTGTAGCTCTGATCTTTTCTTCTATATCTTTGATTTTAGAAAGTTCATCTGCAGTGTATTCTGCCTTCCACGTAGTGCCTCTATTTCTATCATACTTTGAGCTTCGGGTGCTGCGCCCAGATAGTTTGCGAGAATCGTATGTGCATCCTTCTTGTGGGCAATCACCATATTCGGCATAGCTTCCATGCATACAGTCTAGCGTATCCCATATTACTACCCATCCACGTCCACCGCACTTTAGGCATCCATTTGAAAGATTAAAATGCTCATCTGCTCGATCCTTTGCTAACTGATTAATCGAAGAAAGCTTTCGCTTATATTCTTTTAAAAGTTCATTTATCTCGTGTAGTCTTTTGACTTTTTCACCCACGCTATTTCTCCGTGACTGGGTACAATACAATTATACCATAGCAGTAGCTCTATTACATGCAACAATTATTAAACTGACTCTGTGCCGGGCGGGGATTCATCTTCAGGAAATGTCAGACCCTGCTCTGACGATCCTTCGTCTTTATTTGCAACACATGACCAGCATTTTTTGCCGCCCTTTTGTATTCTAAACTGTCGGGGGTATGGGGGATTATTAAGATCAGGATCTATTCCCGCAAGACCAGACTTAATTTTTCCTGTGTCCTCTATACAAGTTATAAAATAGTCTCCAGACACTATTCCTTTTTGCCTCATAAAGGAGTCTGTGGCTTCTTTTCTATTTCTTGGGCCGCAGAGACGTCCTTGTAAAACAGGCTTTGGTGTGCCTTCTATCGTCTCGAAGTCATCTCCGGCGGCGGGATTTAAAGATATCTGCTGGACCTCTCTTATAATTCTTCTTAACTGTTTTCGAGTTAATATTTGTCTAGATTCGCTTATCTGAGCCTCAGATTCTTCTTCTAGCTTATTATCAGCGTCTTCCTCAGGATCTACGTCGTCGCCATCTTCAGATACCCATCCTTGCCAGCCTGAATGATTTTTTCTCACCATCTTAAGCTGCTCAAGTATTAATAGCCTTAAACCGTCTCGGCTTACTTTCATTGATGCCTCACATCAATATATATCTCTTTAAAAATCAAATGAAGCTGAATATTACTGCTTCTCTTTGTGAGATACTGGCAGCTTTATCGGAGAGTCAACAAAATATACGTCTATAATTGGATCACTGCAAAGATGCGACCACCCTGATTTTGAAAAAAACTTATCGTTACCTACGAAATAAAAAGTCTTTGAAGCCCATTGAGAGCTAGTATCACCATCGATACAGTTAACTCTTATCACCTCTGTGCCTGGGACAGGATGGGAATGAATAGATATGCACGAATTTTGTATATTCACCATAACTCCATCAAAGCACGGGCTGTGTGTTAAGCCGCTCGATGTTGTCACAATCTTGTGTGAACATCCTAGCATCAACAAAAGCAAAATTCGAATCATACAGCTAATATATATGTTTTCCCTCTCGTTGTTTAAATATCAATACACGCAAAATCACCTGATGTAGACATTGCGTCGGTGTCTTCTCGCTTAATCAGATCACCAGCTTGTGTTAAATCAAACATTGTATCAATAACAATACTTCCGTACTTATCCTCGAGGATCTCTGCTCTTGGTAAAATATCCTTGATGATATCCTGTAGTTGTTCTATACTGTTAATACTCTTCTTATCTTCCACTATTTTCTCCTTGTTGTAGTGTTTCTAAAAAATCTCTTTTGACATAAATTTCACGTCCCGTTTCTGTATCAAGCACCAGAGCAAGGCCTCCTCGTCTCTGGTAATTGTACTCAGCTCTTGCTCGAGCTCTAAGGACATGATATATCCTATCTCTACGAAGATACGCAATCCCTTCAGACGGACATAGCCTGGACTCTCCTCCGTCATCAAATGCAATAGAGAATGTGTCTTCTCCAGCTTCTTGAGCATCTGCAATCGCGTCACGTTTAGCCTGATGCCACTCGTTACGCTGTTCTTCAGTTAAAATATAGAAGCCTTCAACAGCTCCTCTATCATCACTGTGAGAATTTGTGAGAGGAAACCTTCTAGCCCCGCCGTTTTCTTTAGTGAAACATGCGCTGGCATCAAGCCGAACTAGATCACCCTTCTTCATCAGTTTTCTCCGAATTATAATAGCCATTAAGCGTAGAAGTGATACAAGACATAATTGGCATAAGGTCTTTATAGCCATCATAAAACATCATTGGAGCATAGTCAACTTTCATTTCATCCAGCATTATCTCAATCTCTTGTTTGAGAATCTTAATCTCCTGATCAATCATATCATTTTCTTTTGCTTCTTTGAGATCTTTATACTCTTGCAAATTAATCAATTCTCCCATCAGCTTTCTCCTTATAGCTTTATTATACAGCATGTTGAGCAAGTTTTGCATGCAACATTATTTTTTCTTTGTGTCAGAGGCATTTCTATGCCTTGCATTTGTAAGCTTTCTCTTTCCGCCCTTGGGTGCAGTCATAGTAGCAGTTTCTAAAAGAGAGCATCTAAATCCACAGTTAATCTCATCATATATCTCGACAACATTTCCTGCAGATTCATTTGTATGAAACATGACTATCTTGCCGTAGCCTATATCATTGCTAACTGTTCTATACCAAACACTGTCGCCAACAGTGAATCCATCTAGTTCTCTCAGTATGTCTTGCTTCTCGTCAGTTGAGATAGTCTTATTTTTTCTAGATCGAGTTTTTCTTTTTTTAGTTCCAGCCAATCTCTTGAACCTCAGATTCTGGAACAAGAAGAAACCTATAATCTGATCTTACGAGGCACCTATCTAGTGCGTCAGTTTCTCCTGGGAGTGGCACTATTTCTGACCCTCGTGAAACTCTAACCATTTGATTCTTTTCTGGGTCTAAAAACCATCCCCACCCAGATCCGCTTATTACGTAATTGGGTAAGCTATCAGACTCTGCCGCAACATATGTCACGAGCTCGTTTAAAACATCGTCTATTTTTGCATCTTCAGGCTTAAGCATATGTCTCCCAGCACATCAATAAATAATCACTGGGTTCCCAATTGAATAGGCCTTTACGTGAAAAAAACGGACGGGGTAACCAAGGAGGCTGAGCAACCTCCCCCGTCCGCATAAGTTGCTCAGCTCTCATAAAGTAAAACTTGTGGGATATACCACCCTGGAGGATCTTCTCTTTTTCTACTAATCTTAAGAAGATTATTTCCTAAAGACGATAAAAATGTAGTGTGCGACTTATCATAATCTTTTGACTCGAGTAAAATATTTGCTCTAATAACTGTGCTATCAGATTCAAAATACTCTGCGTCAAAACTTCTACATTGTTCACGATCTAAATAAATTTTTTCCATATTTCCTCCGCCGTACTTTTTAATTATACCTTAGGGGAAATCAATTTTACATGCAAACGCTAAAAACCGCCAATGACTGAGATGGCTATGAGACCAGGCAGCGGCTCTTTCACATATACACCGGAGAAAAGTGTATCGGTTCTTCCTCCGACGTAGGATAAAGCAGCCTCTATCTTTTTACTTACGCCTGGGTCAGAAGCCATATGTGGTGTGACCACGAGTAGCATTACACCAGTAGAAGCTTTTCCGCCTGGGCTTGGACAAGGAGATGACTTAAGGCACCCTTGATAAAGCATTGCACCTATATCTTGTTTGCTTACATCTCTTGCTACAGTGCTTCCTATTACCATTCTCCCAGTAGTTCCCAAAACCCTCTCTAGATCTTTAGAATCAAACGATTGAATCGGAGAGTTCTCATTTGCTAATTTTAATACCTGCCACAGTAGTTTTGCAAAGTTTTTATTTGCTGTGGGATAGAGCCCAAGCATTCCTACTTTTCCTCTTAGCAGCTGGAGCTGTTTCTCATTGTCAATTAAAATGTGCGGGTGAAGAGCTACGTCGGCAGACAAAGATTCATAATTAGTAGCTATTGTAGGATTAAGCAGCTCTTGTGCAGTTGGCTTTGTAACAATATAAACAACTTTCCCACCAGCTCCGACAGATTTAAGATACCTCTCTAGAGCTGTGTGAAGACAGTGGCATGCAGATCCTGTCCCGCCACCGCCGCCAGCAAGTACAAATACCCAGTCTGCTTTTCCAATTCTAGTTCTTAAGGTATCTTCGACTGATGCACTGTTATTTTCTAAAACTTGTTTTCCAAGCGAGATATCTTTTCCGACACCATCAGCACCTGGTAGTAAAAGAAAGTGCTCTTCTGGCACTCCTTCAGGCTGATCTTTTACAGTTGTATTGACAAGCAAAGTCTTAGTAAACCCAAGGTCCAGGAAGGCTTTTGCAAGCTTTCCTCCTCCGCCGCCTACTCCTAGAAAAGCACACTTGATTGCGCTTGGTGCTGTATTCTCAGGAAGCATTTGATCATCTGCACCAACTGGATCATCGTCATATGCTTCAACGAAATCAAAATCATCAAAATCTCCCGAGTAATCACTTGTCGGAGAAGAAGTATCAGATGCAACTTGAGGCAAAGAAGCCTCATCATCTGCTTGATTCTCTACTGAATCTTCTTCGGGTGCTTGATGAGCAGCTCCTGTGGGTGCTTGATGAGCAGCTCCTGCGGGTGCTCGATGAACAGAAGCCTGCTCATGCTGAGAATGCTGTGTTTGTACAGCGGCGTCTCTTAGCACTTCCTTTGCTGCTTCTTTATAAAAATTATCTTGCATTGTTTCCTCGCTTACGATTTTTCCTGATGACTCGTCGGCATAAAAATGCGAGTCTTTTTTATTTGATCCCAAATTCTTAACTCCACTTGCCATCATAATACTACATATTCTTGATAGAAGTAAACATTGTTATTCTCCCGTACTGTTAGGATAAATATAACATCTATAATGACTCATCCAGATAAAACTTTACAAGCTTTTGTATAGATATCTCTTCTGCGTGCCCTTCTAGCGCGGCGTTAAATGCAATATCTAAATCTCCAGATTTTCGCATTTCCTCAGCTGCACTCTGAGCCTCCGCAGAATCATTGAATATAATTACTATGCCACCTTCAAGTTCACAGAAATTATCAAAATCACTTAAAATTACTAAACCTTCAACTGGTAAATCGTCGTGTTGTGTGTTTTGCTTATAGTAGGTGTTATTCACTGCTTATTTTTCCTCCAGCAGACATAGCAATTATACATGAAAGTATCTATTATTTACATAGTTAAGCTATCATTAATTAGTAAAAATCATCACGTACACAGAAAAACAAATAAATGTTATCATAAATAAAAGAGAAGAAGATGCGATGATGACATCTTTAAATGTAATTCCCTTCCACGCCATGTGTTTTTTTATTTTGGCTATCATCAATTATAATTATTAATAATGAGATTAATATTACAATCACTTGCACTTTTACTATGTTGTGCCGGATGTGTTTCAGATACAAGTCTACAAAATGTGTGGTCTGAATCATCAAAATTTAATAATGTGGGCATATTTAGTTGGGGCGGACCTCAAAGAAAGTTTTCGTGGAAAGAGGCTCCTCACGTTAGAATATGTGAATTCTCTCCTGCAAGCAAAGAGCAAGTTGTAAATGCAACAAAATGGTGGGAAGAGAGAGGTTACACATTTGATGGAATCTCTGAGCGCGGTCTGTGGGGAGGGTGTAAAAAAGAATCCATAGCAGGAACAATAACCATATCTCTTAGCGGACAAGGCTTTAACTTCTCAAGAGATCACATGGGTGAAACACGTATATATCATACACCCGAGGGTAATATATTGCAAGCAAGAATAGAAATAGCATATGCTTCCAAGGATAGCCCAAGAGTATTAGAACATGAACTTGGACATGCACTAGGGTGGGGTCACTACGATGTCACAGGTCACATTATGAACTCATCATATAACCGCGGCGGGTATGATGACAAGTATATCTCTAGGCGCTCTGAATAAGAGAGAGATCATCTGGATGTTCTACAGACCCACATCCAGATGAATTCCACTTTGAAACAGACCACCTTACTTTTACCATCTCCATTATGGCCTGGTGCTTTGGGTCTTTTCCTATCAATAGAGACTCGTATCCAAGAATAATTCCTACAGGATTCTCATGATGAGGAATGACATATTTCGGATTCTTTACATACCGAACAAGGTCGCCTATCTTGAAATTGAATCCACGATCCATTAATGATAACTATGCATGACGCATAGAGATCTTTTAAATTATCGAATCAGATATTCTATATGGCTAGTTTTTTATAATCAAAGAGGTTAAAATCTTGGCTATATAGATTACAAAACTTTTTATGAAGATGTTTTAAAGATTCACTGTTCCATGGAATTTCAATATCAACTATCTCTTTTTTTGCATTGACTTTTTCTAAAAGCGAATCTTTTACTATTATATCTCTCAACGAAAGATCATACACAAGAGATTCTATATCTTCTTCTATCTTGTAAACATGAGTTTTGGGACCGATAAAATCTACCTGAGGTCTAAAGTGATTATCCATCATTCCCGAATCACCTGCTTTTTGATTAAAAATCCACTCTAAGAACATAAAAACTTCTGTCATGCTTATAAAATTTTCGTCGTCGTAATGATACGCTGTTTGCCTCATTCTAGATTTCAATCTATCGTAGGGATTTCTAACCAGCGCAAATTGAAACTCTACGTCTAAATTCCAGGAATTCCAAATATTTCTATGCTCATGTGAAGTCTTTAATCCTTCACTGTTCTTGAAGCTCTTTTTAACTTCATGCTGTAGATGTACGGGAACTATAAGGTCTTTACGCTTCCATCCGTTGCGTTCTAATAATTTTTGAATAGATTTTCCACCGCATTTTGGAATGTGTATATGATGAATTAGTCTATTGTCTTTCTCATAAATTGGCATTTCTACTTATGATCTACGAAACCCTTCAACTAAAGCATGTATTCTTCCTGAATTACAAAGCACCTTGTGGACCTGAGAAATAGACTGGAGGTCCCACTCTGTAGAGATACGAGACCAAGATTCCACCAGATCTGGTGCTGAGCATTTCATTAGAAACCCAACTGCATCCTGAATCTCTTCGCTATCTGGTATATAATGATCGCTAACTATCGGAGTAACTTCTTTTGTCTTGTTCATGAATCAACCTCTGGCTTTGGCTTCTCTTGCCTGCCATTACTATTCTTACCATTTTTTGCTGCCAGGTAAATACCTGTTGCCAATGTTACAAAAATTAAAGTCCCAATCCAGTGATCCTTTCTCTTTAAGCATCTGCTATGATCCATAGAAGTCTTGAATAAATTCATACTATCCTCACACGTTTAACATTAGAAGCCAGCAAAAACCAAGCGAAGCCATAAGCAGCATTATGCTACCTACTATAATAAGGCTATATTTGCTTATAAAATTATTAACTTTTTCAATATATCCCTGGCTTTCTTTCATAAACTCTGCTTCAAATATCTTATTTTCCAAATAAGCAACTCTATCTTGGAGAACTTGATTCTTTCCTCGAAGATCAACTACTACCTTTTTAAATTTTGGAAAGCTATTCTCAATGGCTTCGAGCCGTTCTTCAAACTGTTTTTCAGATCTTTGAGCACCTGCCTGTATATCTTTCATAACTACTACAAGCTGGCTACTTAATCCACTAATTTCTTTCTGAATTTTAGATTCCACATCTCGAAGCTTTTCCTTGACTCTTTCCTCTGTGTCCGACGCACGTTTATGCAGCCCTCTTTCAGACCTTTTCCACGGCCATTCCATCATGATTTTTTTCTCCAATAAGATAATACAGCAAGACGGAATGATTTTACAATTTTAAAAGAAACAATACTAAAAGAAAAAGTGAATTAAAAATAGATAATAACATAGCTGCCTGAGACATGCTTCTCAGCTTCTTGTTATCTCTCATGATCTTGTCATACATCTCTTCTCTCATGGCAACAAGCTTTGGTCGTCGCATGGGCCACCTCTCGTATATAAATATATGTGGGTGCTCGATGAAATATATTAAAGTAAACCGATTATACTACGTACAGCTTATTAACGTCTCTAGGGCCCTTGATGTCAGCGCTCTCTAGTCCTTGAACACCGTGATCTTTCATAGCGTTAGATAAATTGACAGCATTTCTAACAGTGCCCACTTCATTGCTAGGAAGCTGGATTGTTCCAACGGGCTTACCATCCTTATAGAAGAGAACTTGCTTTTTATTTTGCATAGAGAATGCCTCAACGCCTCTTCCTGTCATTGAGCCTTTTATGCTTTCAGCACCAACGTCAACTGATATCTCATGAATAGCTCTCGCCATCTCTTCCTTAATAATCTTCCCAAGCTGTTTCCGAGTAATCTTCATTTGTTATCTCCCATATATGTACCTGTATCTGCGTCATACGTGTCTGATCTTTTTCTTAGCTTTCCACCCATGGGGCCTCTCTGGTACTCAATCTGCACCTCTTTGAGTGTAGCGAGTACAAGCTCTAGAGATGACATAGCATCATCAATCTCTCTGTGAACTACTTCTGTATACTCACCCCACGCGGCTCTCTTTAGCTCGATAGCAAGCCCTTCCAGTGGCTTGATCAATCTTTGAAGAACGGGTGCGTATTTGTCAGCGTCGTATGAAGCGTCAAATGATTCTCTTATAATCTGTCTTAGTTGTCTGCGTGTGATTTTCATTACGCAAACTCTCCAAGATCATCCCAAGAGCTTATCAAGCCATCATTGGCGAGGCGCTGTGTTAGGTCGACTTCTATTTTCGCAAGCATAGCGTGATCCTCTGGCTTATA
>Ga0080013_1002237_pt1 | contig 23274 bp, 38 predicted proteins | sample ETNvirenome_6_85_FD_69236 | JGI IMG/M metagenome (GOLD analysis project Ga0080013, IMG submission 69236) | Marine viral communities from the Pacific Ocean - ETNP_6_85 (SPADES assembly) (version 2) | ecosystem: Environmental > Aquatic > Marine > Oceanic | place: Pacific Ocean | collected 2013-06-19
AGCACATTCTTCGATAACTTCTTGAGCGTACTCCATCTCCACTGGAGCCCAAATTCGGCCCGACTCAAAAAGAGGTGAGACCGCATTTACTCTACTATGCTTATCATTTCCTTTGCTCGGAGTAAAGTTGATAACTGGGATTCCCATGTTTCTTAATTCAAAGGCTAAAGGTAATCCTGCTGCCTTCGACTCAATAATGACAGTATCCGGTTCCCAATATTTATAGAGATCAAGCGCCTTGCGCCTTAATTCTGGAAACTCGTATCTTCCTCTTACACTATCAACCAGGATCAAGTTGTCAGGAGTATCTTCTGAGGTCGAAAACACACCCCAGGTCGTAATGGCTGAAAAGTCAGCCGTCTCTTTTTTCAAATAAGCGGTATCGTAGCTTTGAATAACATGTTTCAATGGAGGCATCTTCGGGGACGTCCATTTCTTCCACCACTCTCGTTTAATGAGTGCCCCTTCTTCAGAAGTTGGATTCTGCATATACTGAGAATTCCATTTAGGAAGAGCTACTGAAGCCTTGACACTTAAGAGCTGTTCCAAGTCCCAATACTCTGGCCACACGGGTTTACCCGATGGCAAGATAGCAGGAAATTCTACAACCTCCCACTGGTCGGCTTTAGGTTCTTTTTGAGCGGCTTGTAAAATGCCGGTTAGATCTCGTGTATTCCATCTCGTCATAACGAGAACAATTCTTCCTCCCGGTTGAAGTCTTTGTCGTGGTCCTGCGGTATACCATTCATACGCTCGTTCCATTGCGGTCTTGGACATAGCATCTTGTTCAGAATGCGGGTCATCAATGATAAGAAGATCAGCTCCTCTTCCCGTCACCGCTCCTTCGACTCCAACAGCAAAATACTCGCCTCCTTGATCAGTCTCCCAGCGACCAGCAGCTTTACTATCTTCCATGAGTCTAGTTACAAAAACTTTTTTATATTCTTCTGTATCCATTAAGTGTTTCGCTTTACGTCCAAAACGTACCGCCAGTTCAGCGGTGTGGGTTGCTTGAATAATTTTTAATTTAGGATTCCTTCCAATCATCCACGCAGGAAGAAGGTAAGATGCAAATTCAGATTTTGTATGCCGGGGTGGCATGTTAATAATGAGTCTCTTTATTTCACCGGTTGCTAATTTATTAAATTTTTCTGCGATCACTTTGTGATGGGACCCCTCTATAAAATCAGGCCACATGTGTTTAACAAAGGTTAGAAAATCTCCTTGGATCTCATTCAAGGTCTTCTTGCGGCTCAGTTGAATAAGCTTCTTCTTGGCTTTCCGTCTAAGCTCTGGAGGCAGTTTTTCTATTTTCTCTATAATTTCTTTTAATGATAAATTTTTTTGCATAATTTTTTATATTATGGGACCCATAAAGTATTTATCAGCACTGACTGTCTAAATCAAGCACTTTACCAGAAAGCAGTGGGACCCCTTTTAAATATATATGAATTAAGCTACAAGGATTTCTCTTTTTTTGGAATGGACTTGGTACCTCTATCAACCCGCTACCTATATAATAATATAGTAACAAGTTCCAAGCCGCGCGCCGCTAGGCGCGAGGCTCTCGAGGACTTAACTCGGTCGAGTTAATTCGTCATCATTATATTGTTCTTCTGTGATTGGTATGCGTTGACCAAGTAAATCATTAGCAAAGAATCTATTATATCGTGGAGTATTATCATAACCATTATAGCGAGAGTATTTATACCACGCATCATCACATTCAGTTCTTTTAGGCTCAGTTAGTCTACCGAAGTGATTGATAGCCATATCGCCAAACTTCTCAAACCAATCGTTTGCACAAGTTTGAGAACAAAAGTTATCATCGTAAATCATAGATGATCTTCTTCTAGTCTGATAATGCTTGTCGCCTTTCGGTCCTCGTATTCTATCTTTAGTTTTATATTGATGACACTTTGGTCCTTGGCAATATTTCATTAGTCTAACAAAGTCATATAAGCCTTAGGATTTAACCTACTAAACTTATCTAACCCCTTTTGCATTGTGTTATAATCCTCATTTACTTCAGCGTTCTTGATTTCATAATAAAGTTTTTCTTCTTCTTTATTAACCATATCAATCTGACCAGAATAAGGATTCATTATTTCTATTGTTCTTTTAGTCATTAGTTTATCCTCTTCATTTCTTCTTTATTTAAACCGATAGAAATATGAATAGGCGAAAGTTTATTACTTGCATATCTATAATTACCTCTATCTCTATCAAAGTATAAAATGTAGCTTTCATTAAACTTACATTTCATATCCCATTTGCCACGTCTAGTAATGTGCCTTTTGTCCTTGTTAACTTCCCCGCCAATAGTTTGAGGAGTGTAAGTTATCATAAACATTGTGCCATCTTTAAAAAGTGATTTCATCTTGTTCCTCACTTTCTTTTTTAGCTTTCCATTTTTTGAACTCTGCTTGTTCTTTATCTTCTGCGTCTAGTTCTCTACTAATACACTCGCCTAGAAAATCATAAACCTTTTGCATTTCTGACTTTGTGTCTAGCATTAATACTTTCTTAATTATATCAACTTTCATTATGTCCTCTTTCTGTTAGTTGTTATGTATGGGATTATATGTTAAATCCCATACATTGTCAATCGCTATTTTTGTTCCCTTTCTGCCATTTCTTTTTTCCACATAGCAATTTTATGTTCCCTACTGATATTCTTATTCTTCATTGATTTAACTCTTTCAGCAAGATTTTTTGGATTGTAAATAACTAGACCAGTTGAGTTCGTTCTAATTATTTCTGCGTCATTAATATCTAAACCAAGTTCAGTAGATAATTCTAAAGCCTCGTCTAAATATCTATAACCTTTTAAACCAAGTTTAATTTCTTTCATTTGATTTAAAACACTCTCTATCCATTTTTGATGACAAGTAATTAAATGTCCTTTCTTTTGTTGCCAAAACATAAGAGTATCATATTCCTCTTTATTACAAGCAATAGACCTATCTCGGCAATATTCTCTACCGATTAAATCTAAAACATAATCATTATTCCACTCTCTTGCGTAAGAGGTTTGATTATCACTACCACCATTAGTTCCAAGATACTTGTCATTGGCATCTTGAATTTTTGTTTGGTGTGGATTGCTTTGCTTGTCTTTCATCTCAATATTAATATCGGGATTACAACCCTCTCGCCCTTTTAGTTCATCTCTAAAATAGGCATAGCCAAAATCTTCGTTTTTGTCATGTTCCCTACCATTAATATTCCCATTTAGACGAAAATCAAAATGACTTTCAATATATTTGTCTTTCATTATTGGTTTGTCATTTTCATCTCTATCCTCTACTTGACCTTGAAAGCCAAAATGAAAGCAACTATCTTTCGCAATAGTGTCCACATTTTCAAACTTGTTTTGTAAATGTTTTGCCATTTTAACATCTTCGGGAGTATAGTGTCGTCTAACTATTTGTTCAGCAAGTTTCCAAGTAATATCTTGTAAAGGTTTCATTTCTTCCCTTGCTTGAAGATATTTCTCTTTCTCTTGCGTTATTTCTTGTTCCAAGTGTACTCGCATACGATTAGCGATTTTGTTTCTGTACTCGGAATTTAGTCTTATTCTACTCATTGTTTGTCCTTTCTGTTAAATTAAATTTATAAACTACTTGACATCTAAAGTCAATGGGTTTATATAAGATAATATATGAATAATAACACTTATACAGAATGCACAATTTGTGGTTGTAGCCCAAAACCAGATGAATGGTCTTCAATGGTAATTGGGGCTTGTATAGATTGTGGTTAGAAAGAGGAAATATGTGGAAATATATTGTTAATGTTTTAGATGGTGAATTTAGTCCATGGCCAAAATGGTTATGGTATTCAAATCTTGGATTGATTGCTGTTTCTATACTTATTATAGTGTGGTTATGGTAGAAATATTTGAGATCTTTTGGAACTCGCCAATAGAATTGAAAGTGATTATTCTAGCTGGTTTAACTGCGTTTGCTCTGCTTGCTTATTTTGGTATTAAAGGCACAGACGAGGCAATAGACTTTCAAAATAGATTATGGAAAGAAGAACAATGGAAGAGAAGAAACAATATTAAATAGAATTTGCTGAAGATATGCGGGGTCGACCTGCTGATGATAAGCAAAGGTCAATCGGCGTCTTGATTAGGAAACATTTATGTATTCCCTGTAGAGACGCCCTTGAGCCCAGATCTGATTGGAACGCTTAAAGTAATAAAGAGCCTAGGTACAAGCCACTCAGATCTGGGGTCAATGGGCCGGAATCACATAGCCCAACAGGACCGGTGTTTAACTGTGAATATGAAAATCAAAGAGATGGAGCATGGCTCTTGTGACTGAAGTCTAAAGAAAAAAACAACTCTAAACACCACTTAACGAAGCCTCAAGCCACAGGCTTGACACAATTAGAAGGTATAAGAAATTATGAAAGAAATTAAAATACAAGTATCAAACATCAGTCCGGGACAGTGGTCCACGCTGCTTCTAGAGTTGAACAGTATGTCCAAGTCCTGGCGCCGGTTCGGCCCGGATATAAAGCTGCAAGCCGCAAGCATCACGCGAATCATAGCCGCGGGCCAGGTGAAAGCCTCAAGCCGCAAGCGTCAAGCTGCAAGCCCAGAAAAAGCCACAATTAAATGATATAAGATTTTATGTTAAAGAAAGAAGCAAGACAAATCACCGGCGGCCTGTCAGCTCCAAGCAAAATGCCTGGACCAGCTTACAACCTGCCGGCTACCGAATGCAAAACAGGCGCGAAGCTGGTGAATGTCCCAGGCTCTGTTTGTCATGGGTGTTACGCCCTGAAGGGCCGTTACAGGTTCCGCAACGTTAGAATGGCGCTCGCGCGAAGGCTAGAAAGCCTGAAGCACCCGCAATGGGTCCTGGCCATGACTGTGCTCATTAAAGGTGAAAAATATTTTAGATGGCACGACTCAGGGGACCTGCAAGGGGCTGCACATCTTAAGCAAATATTCGAAGTATGCAAAGCGACGCCGGAGACCTGGCACTGGATGCCCACACGTGAGGCACAGCTGCTGAAGCTCATGGATCCAGACGTCATACCAAAAAATTTAATTATTCGTATGTCCTCTCATATGATCGATCAGGGACCAGTGAAATTCTGGCCCTGGACGAGTACTGTGTCGACTGAAGGCAAGACGTGCCCCGCTCAGGACCAAGGCAACCAATGCCGGGACTGTAGAGCATGCTGGGACAGGAAGGTATCCAATGTCACTTATCCTAAACATTAAATACTATAGCTACCACCGGGCCTGCTTTTGCAAGATCTGCAAACTGCTGCGCCTCCTGAAGGTGAAGAGATGAGAACCGGAGTGAAATATTATAGATTCAACAAGCCACAAGCCCCAAGCTGCAAGCTTCAAGCCTCAAGGCGCTTGAGAATAGCCTCAAGCCCCAAGCAACAAGCCTCAAGCTTATAGCCACAAGCGACAAGCTCCATGATTTTTGTGCCTTCAAAAAGTTTTAGGTCGCTCTGACCGAGCGACTTTACTAGGATGAAAGTATTCTTGGGATGACGAATATGAAACGCAATTTGATGAGGAGAAAATCTAACTTTGTTACTCTTTGTAACCTTCAATTCAACAGTGAAAAACTTCCCAGAATTAGTGTAGCCCAATAGATCAGGAGTACCGAGTAAGCTAGTATTTTCCAGCCTTGTCCATTTAATTTGAGGTGTATTTCTCTTAAGCTCATGCCACAATTTTTTCTCTGGTCCCATAAATTTTTTTAAGGTAACAGATGTAGTTAAACAATCAGTTTTGGTTTGCCCATTGGAGCAACTTCTTCATGTGTTCTGATTACAATTCGATGTGTTTCACGAGCGCCAAAAATTTTATTCTCCACGAGGTCTACACCCATTACATCATAATGTCTACCATCTGGTGTACGAATTTGAACTCTAGCGTCCTGTGCGACACCACTACCTTTTTTCGGTCCAACAAACCGATCAAACAACATAATTAAATCTCTACCTCTGAGCATTATAGTCCTGCTTTACGAGCTCTATCTAACTGATCCATAACCTGATCAGCTAACTTTTTATTATCAGCCTGAACTTCTAACTTCTCCTGCTCAAGAGTTGTTATCTCTCTTCTCAGGTCACCATTTAATTTACGATGTTCTTCATTAATCTGTTCTAACTCTTGTATTCTTTCTAACTTCTTCATCATAAGATCATCTGCCTCTTTCTGTCTATAATCTCCAGCCAAAGCATTTGCTAATGCAATGTCTTTTTCTCTGGACTCTTCCATCATTCGTTCTATTTTTTTATGGAGTATTTCGTTCCTTTGTTTCCATACTTCTATCTCTGTATCACTCATATTGACTTTTTACATTTGTTACCTTAAATTGTCAAGCATGGGAGTTCCTAAGAGATTAACTGAAATGCAACGTAGATTCGCAGAACTATTGGTTCTGCATGAAGGACGTAAGTTTGACTACGAATGTGCTGTAGAAGCGGGCTATAGTGAAAACCGTGCTAGGCAAGAAGCATCAGAACTTCAAAATCCAGAACAATCTCCCTTAGTAGTTAAATACATTGGAGAACTACGAGAGGAACAACGTAATCGATTCAAAGTGAATTATGGCAGACATGTGACAGAGCTAGCCAAAATAAGAGATGAAGCATTAAAACATAGATCATTCTCAGCCGCAGCGAACGCTGAACATATGAGAGGTAAAGCCGGTGGACTCTACGTAGAACAAAAACATATTCTACATGGTACACTAGACGATGATAAGAACGAGGAAGAAATGAATAAAGAACTTGCCGAACTCTTAAAGAGTAATCGTAAGATCATTAATATAACTCCAGAAGAGGTTATAGATGAAGAAAGTATAGATGAAGAGCAAACAAAACCAGAATTGCTGTCAGTGAGTAAATCAGAATCCGATCAGGGTTCCACATCTTAATTATTTTTTCTTCTTTTTATTTTTCTTTTTCTTCTTCTTATTTTTTTTCTTAGCTTTTTTCTTTGCCATAATAGTATTAATTTAACTTAATCATCTTCTTTATGCAAGCCCTAGGGATCATTGTTCTGTCTCCATAGGTAAAGGTACCATCCTCTTCTTTGTCATAAGAAGCAAATACTTTCACATAGTTTTTATCTTTAGAGAATAACCATCCCTCATTAACAGGAGAGGCTATCTTCATTTTATTAAATTGTTTTTCATCAGCCCAACCTGAATCAGATATAATATCCATCCATTCAATCCGATACTTTGAATACGGGATATCGTTTGACTGTGTTGCGTTTGTGATTTTTCTTCTTCTCGGTTTTTTTCTTGCCATAGTAATAATCCGGGTTATGAATCTTATTAAATTCGTTCATCCAATCTGAATGACCAGTAAATTTTTTATTACGACCTACCATATAACACCCCTATAGAACCTTCCAGACTTTTTCCAGCTTTTTAAAATCGTCTCGTGCGCGTGGCCCCTATTCAAACATATAACATGGGATATTAACATATCACACCCACGTGATATAAGATATTTAAATAAGTGTTGGTATATCTATCTTATTTCACATCACGAACATCACGTAAATCAAAAAGTCAATTTCAGGAATTACACAAATTCTGAAAGCCTCTATAGACGTGATCTACGTGATAATGGCTATTTTGCTTGCTTTTCTATGTCGTCCATGATCATCTGCAACGTGATAATTTCGTTCTGCATATGGGAAATATCCCCTAAAGACTTAGAAATTATTTGATACAGAGCATCTAGCTGCTCGTCGCTAGCCCCTGGTGGCACGTCTGATTTCAGCATCATCTTGAGCCTTTTTTCTGCCACACTTATGCCACGAATTCGCCATGAGATAAATTTCTCAGCGATTTTTGTAGTACTCATCTAACCTCCTTAAAAAGTTATGTTGATATTTTACGAATTCTTTTCCCCGAATAACAAACTTTTGGAAATAACAATCCGGAGTACACATCAAGATCACACCTTGATCAATCTGCGTATTATACACAGCATTATGGGCCATGGCATAGGCACCGAGCTGCATAAAATAATCATCAATCCATTCTCTTCGTTTAGGTTTATTACTTTGTTTAAAGTCCACAATACTTTCAGAAAAATCATAGATCCCAACTAAGTCGGTCGCACCTGCGTAAAGGCCTGGGTAATGGACCACCACTTCTGATCCCCATATCTCCGTCAGGTCATCTAATCCTTTTTCAATAATCTTCTTGGCCATGGGCTCCGCAATCTTGCCAATGGTTGTTAAATCTAGATAGCCCTTACAATCAGGATCAAAATGTTTCTGTAAGTAAAAATGCATAGCCGTTCCTCTTGAAGCCGCTTGTTCCTTGATCCTAGTCGCTTCCTCCTCGCCGGTCTTCGCAATCCACCGGTCTAAAGATTTACGTTTCTCTTCGGGTTCTGTCGCTTTCAACACCGTCGTAACACTGGGTAATAGCATGTGAGTAATATCATATTCCCCCTTGATACTTCTCTGCGAGTTCGGATATTCAAATCGTTTATTCCACATCATTTAAAATGATCCTTAAAAATTCCTTTCCAACCATAGGTTCCATAATGGCCCGTAGGCGAGACCGCATTCGCATAAATCTTGAATCCATTATCTCGAGCTAGTTCACAAAAAGCGAGATCTTCCCCTTTCCATTCGCCTGTCTTGAGACTAAACGTGGTATCCCAAAAATTATACATCAAATCTTTAACGGGATCTTCTTTCGTGGGTCCTCCTAGAATCTCTTCATTCATAGGCTTTCGGTTGGATTCTGGAAAATTAACTTTTAACTCGGGATGATTCCCCATTAAAGTTTCAAAGACCGACCGCTTAATAAGCATTAACCCAGCCGGTCCTTGTTCGATTTCCATCAGGTCTCCAGGTAAGATCTTAATATCATTCCGATTCTTAAAGGTAATAGAGTATTTACTTTTGGTCGGATCCTCTACCGTCTTCAGACGGTAAGGCGTACAGACAATATCTTTCTTAGTAATAAGCATTCGGTAAATGGCCTCGGGATTAAACTCCACATCGGCATCAATAAATAACATGTAATCCAAGCCACTATGAAGAAATCCGCACGTTAGCATATTTCTTGCATGAGTTACCAAGGGAGACTGAATGGTATGAAAGTGAGCCTTGACGCCTGTCCCTTTAAACTGGTCAAAGAGTCGAAGCAACGATACAACGGTTTGGCGTTGAATCGAGCCATAACAAGGCATCGCGACATAAACAGAAGGTTTATCGCTCATTCGCCACCCTTAAAAAGTTCTTCCAATCACTGAGTCTAGAGTCATGTTTACGATCATTACATTCCGAGCAACAAAAAATTATATTACCGGGTACATACGTAATCTGGGGATCAAAACGATCGATAGCAAAATTAGTTGAATGGGTTGTTCCTCTTTTATTACTCACCTTGGGACCCCTTTGTTTTTTTCTTACTAAATAGGACCAGGGCTCATGACAATAGCGACACAGTCGTCCATTGGATCTTGGATATTTATCTTTCATATATTGAATATGTAAATACAGTTCAGCCCACATCTGTTCTTTAGTAATCTCAGGCATCCAGACTTTCTTTCGGTATTTAACTCGAGAAGGTTTATAAAGATTAGAAATATATTGTACAATAAAACCTCGTTCCGTATTGGCGTATTTAAAATCAGAGACCTCTGCTCTTTTAGGATATTTTTTGATCCAATTACCCACAGATCCATCCTATTAGTAATTTACCATTAGAAGTATAGTTGCCTTGACGTTTGGCGTCTCCATCAATCATCGGATAATAAATCGTATTGACATCCATCCATGCCTTCGCAACCTCTCCACAATTAAGACCGTTGATCTTTAGTTTTGTCTCTTCGATCCCGCTTGTGCTGAGTAGAAGTATGATTAAATATTTCATTCCAATTTTGTTTATATTGTTCGGTGGCAACACGAGAACGTCCGTCCCATTTTCTACCTTTTTCCTTTTGTTTCTTTTCCGTCATAGTCGTATTGGTTATCTCCGTACGTATTGTTTCGGCCATTCCTAAAACTTTTTACGATGGTTCGGCCTTTCTTGTTAATATAAGTAATCCAACCCGTAAATTTAGGATACTTCATAAATAAACTTTTTAACATTTTTTTATAACTCATCGCTTTCAGTTCAGAATCAGGTTCTCCTGCTTCGTTGGTAATGGTATAAGTATATCTCATTAATGTTTAGTCTCCTTGGTTGGTATATAAGATTCAACTTCACTTTCCATGATCGTTCGAATCATGGCTTCGTACTCCTCATCAGCCAACGTTGTTTTATATAAACGCATGGCAATCGCAATATAGGTTGCGGCCACCATTTGAGTTGGAAATTGATTCATATACTCCATCGCATCTTCAAAGACACGATTATATATTTCTTGTAAATCTTTATCTTTAGGCGCCATTTTTAAAGCCAATAGTATTTTGAGTATTAAGTAGGTCATTTTCTTTGTACCATTTCATTTTATTATTCACGTAGTAGTCATGCTTTTTTGCTTTTACATAATCTCTTTGAGCATACGCTTTATCCCACGCTTTTCCTTTCTCGCTTTGTCTCCATCTCTTTCTTGCTTCTTTTTTACTTTTGCAGTCTGCGTAAATAGCCATTATATTTTATAGAACGAATACGTTAATGTAAGTTCTTCTCCTTTCTTGATTGGTTTAATACTAATTAAATTCCATTTACTAAAATTGTACATCGGTTGATGATCTTCTGTTGTAAAATTAAGTTTAACTTTTTCACAATTTGGTTTCTCACTATGATTAATGAATCCACCCAAAGGAGTACGAATTAAATTCTTTCCAAACTGAAGATGAGTCATACCAAAATTAGTTCCAGCAGGAATTGCTTGTTTGGCAAAGATTCCCATTCCTTCAATTGGACTACAAGAGATTTCTAATTCGTTAGGTAAAGGTTTATATTTTAATTGTGTGGACATTTTCTTTTTTTCCATTCTCTATATCCTTTCAGCCATTCTGCCGAATCTCTTTCCTTCCAACGTTTATCCCAGGCCCAGTTATGTATGCGTCCTGATTTAACTTCAATGAATCTTAAAATATTATCTCTTAAGTTCCTGAAAATGTAAAACGGTTTTATCATATATGTGTTTCTTTATATCCTTCTCGGTTGCCATAATCGTTAGCACATCAACACCATTATAGGCTTTGACGTATGTATTGTGTGATATAGCAATGGAACTACTTGATGCCAGTAGAGCAAACTCACTACACCCGCTTACGAAAATAAGTATTATAAATAAAGTTATCAACTTCACTTTGAGCATATTTTAATTCTCCTTCACTTTTACAAGTTTCGCATTGTACTATAGTTTCTTTATACAATCCATTCTGTTTTATATGTCCATTTCCCTTACAATCAGGGCATATTTCTTTATACATGTTTTTCCTCTCTTTTTCTTTTAGCAGCATAATAGGCGTTGCCGGTTAAATGTTTTTTTCTATATTTCTTTTGATAAGTATCATATTTAGTATGATCTCTTCTGTATCCTTTAGAATTATAAATAGGCATATCTATATTAAGAGCTATTTTGCTTCTCATCTTATCTTTTATATAAATAGGATTGCGATCGGCTAATTCACATATTAAATCAAAATGAAAATGATCGGTCATAAAGAAGTGTCTAGCTTGTTCTTTATCGTATTTTTCTACATGAGTAGAAAAACAATCATGAGCGGCTTGACTCAAGACTGCCACAAAAAGTCTTTTTTCTGGGGAATCATTTTTCCCGTCGTGTTCAATATGTCCTACGTAGCTGTTCCAACTATTTATTGATTTTCCCATTTGTTTTCTGTTTCTTTTTTCTTTCTATTTCCTTCTCGGCCAAATACTGAATAGTTTTTGATAAACTAATCGGTACATCAAATACTTCTTTACTCAGTGTTTGAATGTGACTATATGTTTCTTTAGTAAGTGTTACGTTTTTATATTTAGTTATGTCTGTCATAAATCTCCTTTGTATATAATGTGGGATAATATATAGAAATGTCAATAGGCTGTCAAGATGAAATATGTACTAATTTTATGGGTATGCTCCTTTATAGAGGGGAATGGGTGTTTACCACCTGTTGAATCGGAAAAGGTATTTGACACCTGGTATGAATGTTCCCGAGCCGCTCATAAAGAATCTATTAATCTTCTACAAAAAATGGGTTATGCCAATGTTAACAAATATAGAGTAGGAACAAAATATACTTGTAAACCAGTACAAATGCTTTGACAATAATGGCAACATTGTGTTATCGAATTGAATCACCTCTCTATTTCTCTCTGTCTGGAATTCTTTCGGACAGAGAGACTAACTCAAAGGGATATATGGAAAATGATTATTCAAACTGTGTAGTACACGAAGACGATATTGGCTTCGGCGGATAGTTATCTTCCCTGGCCTCTATTACGAGATCTGCGTGGAATTCTTTTTGAATAGGATTTAGCATGACGTCCCGGTCTTTTCCGTGGACGTTTTTTTATGTGCTTATAACCAAATTGTTTGCTAAGCTTCTTGCGGGCCATCGGTCCTCAATACCATTTTAGTATTAGGATCCCCTATGGGGATGTAAGAGATTACTCCGTTGACTTTCTGTTCTAGATCTGCCCCGCAGGTAACACATCTATAATGACATTTGGCTAAAGATACTAATACTCCGTCTTGAGAGCAGGTAGGACAAGTTCCATTGACTACTTCAGCTTGAAGAGTCAGTCTACCGCCAAAATTATCTTTGCCCCATTTATCATTCATCTTTAAATAGATTAGACCATTCAGAAGGTTCTATTTGACTGTTATCAAGATGGGGTTGTTTAATACCATCATCGACTTCTACTTGAATGTCTGTTGTCTCCTCTTCGTAGGGTACATGGCCAATAAAAAAAGATTCATCCTTCATTCTTTTTGGACCAGGTTTAGGTATGATGACTTCGTTTGTAATGTATCTTGGTTTAACCATAATTTACTCTACCATATTTTGAAGTTCTTTCAAAGGTTTGAGTTTCTTACGATTATATTTCTTTTTATTGCGGAGAATTCGTTGACGAAATAGTCGGAATCTTAGAAGTTGCGCGATGTAATTTCTCTTCTTGGGCATGATTCATAGTTCTAGCAAAACAACTAGCTAGTAAATAGCACAATATAAAAATATAAAGAGGACCTTTAAAATTTAATTGCAATTATTTTTATCTATATCCGCTGGTTTTTCACCATTAAATACCCAGAACCAAGAAGAGATTTTTGTTCCTTCTTGAGTATAAGTACATTTAGGCCCGATCGAACAGGCGCTTAATGCAAATAAAAGAGCTAGTACTAAATAAAATTTATTCATTATTGACATGCCTCACATTCATTGGTGTCATCTATTACCACACCTTCTGGTTCTTTGCAACGACAGTTCTCACAGTGACATACACCTTTAGAAGCTGAATGAGCCCCTGTATTACAGTGACAATCACAATTACAGTTTTTACATTTATCCATTTTTAGTTTCCTCAATTCCATAAAAGAATCTGTCTGAATCTTCGGTTCTCCACTTGGTAGTATCTTCAACAGTCCAATCATGTGTTTGTGTTTTCCAATCATATGGTATTTCATCTTTTACGGTAAAAGACGGAATGTTCCATATCAATCTATTGTTTGGCTGAGCCGCATAGTTGCCGTTTTTTAAGGCTAGTATGTGTGCGCATTTATGTTCATGCGGTATTTCGGAATGATCCGTATCAACTATATTACCTTCTGGATGGGCCCAGTCAACTGTGAAAAGATATGTTCCATGATGCCATTTCTTATCTTTTCCAAGGTATTTTCCTGATTGTCCTAAAAGGATATCAAAAGTAGTAATAGTAGGATAGTAACTAAAACTATTCCAAAGCTCCAACTCATCAAGTCGCATCCTAGGAACTTCTTTGACATCAAAGCCTCTTTGTATGAAGGCACTAATTGGTAAACGATAGAAGACAGCACCATTTTCCATAAGTGCGTGAAAGAGTAAAGCCCTCCCTGTAATCGATGCCATCCCAAAGATGAGACAGTCTTCAGCTTCTCCCACATGTCCGGTAAGGTCATATAAATATTCTCTTCTTACCTGCGCATAGGTTGCAGGTATATTTACGTTTAAGTAAGCCATTCAACATAAAGTCCTAAAATGTTTGGTTATTAAAATGCTGCTATAATTAATATAACAAAAACTATGCCAACTCCGATCACAATTTTTCTATGATCTTGCCATATGTGTTTAAGTGTTTCCATGTTTCCTCCTAATGTATTTCTCCCCAGTTTTTACCTGATTCATAGTCTACCTTATTAGGTATATCAAGTTCAACTGCTGATTCCATTACTTCAACAATGTGTTTCGCTTGTGTATCACTTTCTACAGAAATGTCCAGTTCATCATGTATCTGAATATGAGGGATAATTCCTTCTTTATAGAGTTCCAGCATGCATTTTTTAGTCATATCTGCGGCTGAACCTTGAATTAATTTATTTAATGCTTTGTATGTAAATGCTCTTTTAATACCAGGTCCATGTTCAAGTATAGCTTGTTCATGAGGTAATGCTTTATGAATTCCAAAATAATTTGGTTCCCATAAATGGAAGCGACAAAGACGACCTAGCAACGTACGGATTTGTCCTCGTTGTTGTGCTCTCTGCGAAACAGCATTCATTAATTGTTTAACGAAGGGCACACGTGAGTGATAGGTTGCAAATAGTTCGTCTGCTTTTTCTTTACTCACTCCGAGTTCAGCTTGAAGTTTGGCTTTACCCATTCCATAAAATAATCCTAAGTTAATTGTCTTGGCTTGAGTTCTAGGAATTTGTGCCATCTGTGCAACAATATCATGGAAGTCAGCGTTGCCTTCTTTATAAGCGTCCACTACTGTGAAAGCTGAAGGCAACTGCTGAAGAGATGCATAATGTACAACCAACCTTGGTTCTTGTTGATTATAATCAAAGCATCCCCACACGCACTTCTCTTCGGGAATGAAAAGGGATCTAATCATTGGTCCGAGATCTTTATTACGTGCGGGAATCTGTTGTAAATTTGGGTTGGAATATGAAAATCGTCCGGTAACTGTACCACCCTGATCTGATCTTATTTGATTAATATCAGCATGTATTCTTCCTTTATGTTCATGCTTAATGATGGTATCTATAAAAGTTGTATGAGCTTTATTAATTTCTCTAGCTTTGGCTATTTTCTTTACCAAAGGATGTTTATGAGAAGAAAGGAAATTTTTAGTAAATGAAGGAGCTTGTGTTTTTGCGGTTCGTTCGTAAGGTAATTTTAGTTTGTCAAAAACTGTGGCAATCGATCTTGCTGCCCATATTTGAGCATCTATTTGTGTTTCTTTTTTTATTTCTAATAATAATTGTTTTTCTTCTTCAAGTAATTTTCTTTTCAGCTTGTGCGCATTTTCCACATCGACGCGAACGCCTTTAAATTTCATCTCAACTAAACAAGGAAAGAGATCAGACTCTAATTCAAAAATAGATTCTAGATCCTGGTTGCTTAATTCTTGTCTCAATTTTTTCCATAGTTCGTAAGTGACTTCAGCATCTCGTTCCGCATAACTGCCTACATACATCGCTGGCAACTTCCACATGTCTGCTTTAGGATCAATTCCCCATTCTTTGGCTCCAGCCACTAACGCGGCTTCATCTTTTCCATAGCCAATATATTCTCTTCCTAAACTATTTAAATCATAACGCATTCTATTTTCATTTATTAAAGAAGCTGCGATCATGGTATCTACGATGGGTCCATTTATTTTTATTCCCATGGCACGAATCCAGCACACATCGTACATTGCATTATGAAAAATTTTAATGGCAGCAGATTCACAAATCTCTCTAAACCATTGAATTACTTTAGTTTTTTCAAGGTTGCCTCCTCCTTCATGATCGAAAGGAAAGTAACCTTGGTATCCTTCTGTTGCTACGGCAACGCCTACAACTTTTCCATTTCCTATCACTGAACCTGATCCTCTAGTTTTTAAATCTGGATCCGAAGTTTCTAAATCAATTGCAATTTGTTGACGTGAACTTAAATCAGGAAATTCTTCTGGTTTAACCCATTCAGTCTGAGGTTTGAATAAAGGAATCTGCATTATTTTTTCTCGGCCTCCTCTTTTGTGATGCCGGCATTTCTATATTCTTCTTCTTCCGTCATCGGAGTCATATCAGGATTTTTATTTAAAATAAAACCGTGAGGTAAAGGCAAACATTTATCGCTGTAATCTCTTTCAATAATCATATCTATATAATGTTTTGCTTTTTCTAGATCTTGCACTTCTCCTTTATGTTTGTGTCTGCAGATATATTTAATAGCATTCCCTTCTGCAAAAGGCAAATTATTTTCATTTATAAATTGAGCGGGCTGAATTTTCATGTCCTTGTAGTGGGATCCACCAATTTGTTTTTTATAGGGATTCTTCATAATTTAAATTCCTTACTTCGATCCTTACATCGAATTAAAAATAAATTTTGGCTGCATCGTGTAAGACCGACGTACCATACTCGTTGTTCTTCATCTTGTTTCATTTTAGTTTTCGTTGCTCCTTTGATTGTGTTATTGGTTTGATTTTGAAGAATGACTACATTGGTAGCTTCTCCTCCTTTTGAACTATGGAGAGTAAGAACTTTAACTCTAGGTTTAAGACGTAAGTCTTCTCCATTGCTTCGCATGGCTCTGATATAAGTTTTAGTGCTAGGGGTTACGGCAGTAAAGGCATCATACCATTGAAGATTAGAATCTAATTCATATTCTTTTTGTAAATCCATTAATTTAAATAGTTTGTCTTCTGTTTCTTTAAACTTTTTGTTAAATCTTTCTAATAATCTTTGAACTTCAATAGTGTTAAGTTCACTTCCTTTTTTCCATCCCTCCCAATTTAAAATATCTTTGTAAAGAGATTCATTTATACTGCGTCCATCTTTACTTTCAAAGTAGACACCTCTTTTTCTCAAGTCTTTAAAAATCGGTTTTAGTAAATCATTTGTTCGAGCTAAAATATACCAATCTCCTTTCGAGAGATTAATAGGTGTTAGTGAAAAATATGTTTTTATATGTCCATCCTCTTCTTTTGGCGTATTCCAAGGCTTTTCGAGCCTTCCTAATAAAATATTATCCAGACGATCTAATGCTCTCGCGTGAATTTTTCTAGGAACTCTTCTAGATTGTTTAAGAGGAATTTCAATGGCATCAAAGTTAATAAAAGAATCTACGTCTGCTCCAGCCCATCCAAAAATTGCTTGGTCATCGTCTCCTGCTAGGTAAGTATCATTACTATATTGCTGTAAAGCTTTGATCATTCTCCATTGTAGAAGAGAAAGATCTTGGGCTTCATCAATAAAAATAACTTCAAATTGAGGAACTTTAGCATCGGGTAATTGAATGGCATTTATAAATTTTTCTATCATGTCATTGTAATCAATAAGAGAATAAATGTTTTTATAGTCATCAATATGTTTAGCTACGACTTGAAGTTTATCTCTTTCAATTTTTCCTAGGTGTTCATTACGATCTAGTTGATCTAAAACGGAAATATTTCTTACCTTGGCTAAGTTAATAAGACTTAAGTATTCACTGTTAGAAGTAAAAATTCCATTGAAATCATTTTTTTCGTAAGTGGCGTACTTAACTCTTAATCCACATTCTTCACCGATAGCTTTATAATGCTCTTCTTGCATTACATTTTCCTCTTGAAGTCCTAGATATTTAAAAGCAAAAGAATGCAACGTTCTAAAATGTTTAACATCTTTTTTATTTAATTCGGGAAAAGCTTCTAGAAACCTGTCTCTTGCTTCGTAAGCTGCTTTCCGGGTGAAAGCAAAATAACCTATACGATCTAAAGGAATTCCTTTAGTCTTGTACTCTATGACTTTTTTTAATAGAGTTTCAGTCTTACCGGTTCCTGGCGGACCTAATACTTTATAATTCATTAATAATTAGGCTCCTTTCTTTTTGGTTTTTTATATTCTATTTGATCAACTTTCATTTGTTTTAATTTAACCACCTTATGAGTTTTGTTATCTATGTTATAAGAGTGATCAAACTCTGCTCCTAATTCTTCTTTCATGACCAGACCTGTGTCTCTCGAATCCATTTTCCATTTGACAGGTAAAGTTTCAAAGAAAGATGGGAAAAGAAAGTAATGAAATCCTCCTTCGCTCCAACATAAACCACCTTTAATATCACTTCGTGTTTTAGCTTGCGCTGAATTAACACAGAATTCATAAAGATGTTGATAGAGTTGATCTTTAATTTCTGTACCTGGAGCCGGATAAACTCGTGTAACATTTTTCATTACTAAATTTAAAAAAGCTCGGTATTGTTTAGGAGGAAGAGGGTCGGGATAAAATCCTGCTTGTAACCAAATTAAATCTAAAAGTTTCTTTTGAGTTGTAAAAATATCAGGATTGGATGCTTCACATTCTTCCGGTTTACCATCTGGTTTTTCCACAGTAAAACGAAGTTTAGGTGTGGTACTTAAAATAACTTGGAGTCCAGAGATTAGAGGAAAAGTAGAAGTGGTGTCCGATTTAATTCCAAAAGGTCTTTTAACACAAACATGTTTCATACATACTTTTGAAATAACTTCATCATTACATGTATGATTAGCGGTATCTTTAGTCCAATATTTTATTTTATCATTAATTTTCTTGAGAGGCCAAGGAACTGCAAAATATTTATTAGCTTCGTTAACTTTGTCTGGCCAATCTTCTCCATATTTTTTCTTAGCAAAGACCATGTAGTTATACATAAAACGATCTCTACCATCTCCAATTTTGGTTTTAGAAAGTCTTTGTAAACATGGTGGACCATCTTCAAATTCTGGATCTCCACCTAATAAAATTTCTGTTTCAACTCTAGAGATAAGTTGTTCTAATTCTTCCGGCATTAGACGTGAATCCATACCTGCTTTAAGAAATTGTTCTAGGGAAAGAGCAATATTATTTTTGTCTAAGCCGTAACGTTTGGTATTTTTATGATCAAAGTAAGGAAGGTTAATAAAATTTCCGGATAAGTTTCCATGGTCGTCTGGTTCAAGTTCAATTTGTTTTGGATAAATTTCTGTAGTTCTTTCTAGTTCAAGGGGTAATAGTAAAGAGGCCAGAGAATCTCGCATCGTTTGAGCATCGACTGGTTCTTTTAAAAATAAATAGATATGAAGACCGCCACTTTTAGATCTACATGGAACTAAGGGTAATTTATATTTCTCTATATAAGAGAGAAGAAGAACTATATTAAAATCTTGATAATTTTCAGGATCAACGTCGATACATCCAAAATAAGCTTTACCTTCTTTGGTGCAAGGTTGAATTCCGATTGATATTTTTCCGTCTAAATGTTTTTGGTAATGAGTAGATTGAATAGGTTGTTTAGACCAGATGTATTCTGGTTTAATCTTATTTCTTTCTTTATCAAATTCTACTTTGGCGTGTAGTTTTATTTGCCCAAAGTTTTCTTTGAGTCCAGTAAATAGCTTTATAAAATCATCTATCATAATCCCTTTCAAGAGGGCGGGTTAAGTCTCCCGCTCCCGCCCTGTTTTAATTGCAACAGCAACTAAACCTAGAAGTTTGTGTCGTCTTTCTCAGCAGCTTTACCTTGTCCACCTTTTATTGAAGTGTGGAAAGATTTAGCTTGTTGATACAGATCTACATTATCTACTTTTCTTAAAAGTTTTACGTTGTAACCGTACCAAGTAAAATTACCTGTTACTTCTGTTGAACGTAATTGATAGATGTGACTAAAAGATGGCGGATTAAAGGTTCCATTTTTACCTTTTTCACTGATGCTTTTCATCATTGAATTCCACCCTCGACTAACTTTGAGTTGAGTAGACTTCATCGCTACTAACGCTTTATCAATTCCAGTTTCCGTAAGAATAATAATGAAATGATTAGCTGTTTTAATAATGATGTTTCCATTTGAGAGAACATCTTTACCCGATGCATCTTTCTTTGTTTGAGAAAGAACATCAGCTCCTCTATCCGGGGATACAGGACGACCTTCTCGTCTTTCAAATGGTGCCCACTCAGGGAAAGTGAGTTTATAAAAGCATGGAATGACTTCTATGCCTTTTGCTCCATCGTACAGTTTTTTTGTAACTGTATTATAGAACATACCTGGTTCAGCTCCTTCGACATACGAAGAATGTTTCTTCTTCGTTTCGTCAGAACTGTTTTGAAGTAGTTTTAAGAATGGTAGGGCCAAATCATCTTGGTCCATATTCTCTAAACCTAACTTCGCATCCGCTTCAAATAATGAAGTGGATGGTACTCCTGCTTGTTTCTTAACAGTTAAGTCGCTTGTTTCTTGACTCATGTTTATTTACTCCTTATTTTTGTTTGGTTTCCTACAAACGTGTTGAACAACTCAGAAGGCATCTCTTGGCCTGCTTCCGTACGCTCTCTGAGTAATGCTTTTAAAGTCATCGGTTCTACTTTTAGCTTTTGTGCAGGTTCGTAACCTTGACCTTGTGCAAGGGAGGCATATTGTGCCGCCTTGTTATCTTCGCCACGACCAAAGGAAACAGTGATTTCATTTTTAATAATATCACCTAGGTCGTTGTCTCGAAGCCAGTTAAATGCTGCTTCTCTTTTTGTTATTGGAATTGAAGCACCATAAATTTTTTTAACTTCCACAGAAGAACCATCTGCCAGTTTTAAAGAAGATAAAGACATCTCATTCATAATAGTTGGGATGACTTCTCCTGAAATTTTTTCAGCAGTTTCTTTTAAAGCTTTGAGATCTTGTTCTTTTGCTTTTATATTTTTTTCTAACTGTTGAAGTTTAATTACTTCGTCAGATAGATTCTTTATATTGTCTATTTCGTTGACGGCTAAAGATTGATCTTCTTCCATCAGTTCGTTCAATTTATTCATCTACTTGTCCTTTCTCGTATAAGTTAATTGAAATGGGATAATACATTCTTTCTTGTCGGTCCCATTTTAATAAATTGTATTTACCATGTGTTATATCAGATACAACTGAACACGCAACTCCAATAATTGCTGGATCGCCTGTAAGTAGAAGATAATCCGTTGGACGATAAGTTTTTAATAATCTTCTTAATTCAAAAATAATTGGTCCTGGACTAAAAATCATTTGGGAATCTTCTTTTAATAAGACTTTTATTGTTCCAAATTTTTGAGCGCCCATAATATTGATTTTAGGACGTCCTTCTTTAGTACCTGGAATTTCTTGAATTACATAGACGATAGCATCTTTGTCAGTTTCTTTTTTTAAGTCTTTATAATCTAAATTAGCCATGGCTTTCTATTGACATAACATATAAGATAATATATGTAGTTTGTCAAGAAAGAATACTATGCATTATAAATTTAAGACAAAGCCCTACGGGCATCAATTAACTGCTTTGGAAAAATCATGGCAGAAAAAAGTCTACGCCTTATTTATGGAGATGGGTACTGGAAAAACTAAGGTAGCCATTGATAATATTGCTATGCTTTATGACAAGGGGAAAATAGATGGGGTTTTAATTGTAGCCCCTAAAGGAGTATATAAAAACTGGTATTCTCAGGAATTTCCTCAACATATGCCTAAACATATTCACTATAAAATGGTTTTATGGCAGGCTTTGATTAATCAAAAACAGAAAAAAAGACTAGACACTCTATTTAAAATAGGTGTAGATCTTCATGTTTTAGTAATGAATGTAGAAGCTTTTAGTACAACTAAAGGAACTGCATTTGCTCAAAAATTTTTAAGTTGTCACGAAACATTTATGGTTGTTGATGAAAGTACTACGATCAAAAATCCTGGAGCTAAACGAACTAAAAATATTATTAATATATCTCGTGCTGCAAAGTATCGTAGAATTTTAACTGGATCCCCCGTGACAAAATCTCCTTTAGACCTTTACAAACAATGTGAGTTTCTTGATCCTTATCTCTTGGACCATTCTTCTTATTATACGTTTCGATCTCGATACGCCACTATGCGTACTGCCAATTTTAACGGAAGATCTGTGCAGCTCGTTGTAGGTTATAAAAACCTTGCAGAACTGTCGGAAAAACTTAAGCCCTTCTCCTATCGCGTTCTCAAAGATGAGTGCCTAGATCTTCCAAGTAAAACATACATGAAAAGAGTCATTACGTTAACCCCTGAACAACAAAAAGTTTATAAACAAATGAAGCAATTAGCTTTAGCAGAAATGAATGGAAAGATGATAACGACGGCTAGCGCCTTAGCACAACTGATGCGTTTGCATCAAATAACGTGCGGACATTTTACAGCAGACGATAAATCAATACAACCTATAAAAAATAATAGATTGTCCCAGTTGTTAGAAGTATTAGATGAAATTGAAGGAAAAGCTGTGATCTGGGCTCATTACCAATTTGATGTTCAAACGATTGTGAATGCAATTAAAAAAGAATATGGAGAAAATTCGGTGGTGACTTATTATGGATTAACGCCGAATGAAGAAAGACAATCTAATTTAGAACGATTCCAAACTAAAGACGAGACTAGATTTTTAGTAGGAACACCCCAAACTGGTGGATATGGAATTACCCTAACAGCAGCTTCAACTATGATTTATTATTCTAATGGATATGATCTAGAAAAAAGAACTCAGTCGGAAGCAAGAATTGATCGTATTGGTCAAAAATTTCCTATGACTTATATAGATATTCTCGCGGAAGACACGGTTGACGAAAGAATCGTCAAAGCCCTCCGCAAGAAAATTAACATTGCTACCCAAGTAATGGGTGAAGAATTAAAAGATTGGATTTAATCCCTCAAAATGTAGGATATATACGCGACGCGCAGTAGAATTTGAATATCCTTATTTTATAGCAATTTTTTTCGGCTTTTTGTCTTCGGGTGGATTATAGTTTAATTCCACTTTCAACATTCCGTCTTCAAGTTTAGCTCCTTTACATTCCACATATTCTGACAATTGTAATTGTCTTTGGAATGCACGTTTAGCTATACCTTTATGAACGAAGTCTTCTTCTTTATCAGAAGATTTTCCTTCAATAGATAGAACGCCATCTGTAACATTGACATCAATGTCTGACTTTTTATAGCCAGCCACTGCCATCTCTAAGATGTACTTATCTTGTCCAGCTTTCTTTATATTATAATGAGGAAAGCCCGCATTGATAGTAGGCAGACGATTGAAACGTTCGAAGAACGATTCAAAACCGATTGCATTGTTTAGGAAATTATTTAAGTTTATTAGATCAGTCATAGTAACCTCCTTGTTAGACAGTTAATAA
>Ga0080013_1002002_pt2 | contig 23269 bp, 28 predicted proteins | sample ETNvirenome_6_85_FD_69236 | JGI IMG/M metagenome (GOLD analysis project Ga0080013, IMG submission 69236) | Marine viral communities from the Pacific Ocean - ETNP_6_85 (SPADES assembly) (version 2) | ecosystem: Environmental > Aquatic > Marine > Oceanic | place: Pacific Ocean | collected 2013-06-19
TCCCTATTGAGAGCCTGTGCGCGGTCAGTACAAAACTCCTGGAGGTTAGCTTCAAACTGACCAGCGACAGACCCATCACTTGACACCTCGATTTCGAGTGCGTTATCCATCAAGGTTTGGACTATCTCCTGCCATAGTGACTCTTTCATCTTCTGAGGCATGATGCGTAGTATGTCCATGCATTTTCGTTGGAACTTACTTTGGATCTGCAGCTCCTCAGTTGATAATTCTAAACGGTGCCCATTAACATCCAGGAACCACACACGCGGCATGGACAGCTGAACTGTTAGTGCACCAAACTCTATAGTTGAACCCCCTCGCCCAATTCCATGCTTTCTTGTCCTGCATAGCTTTGAATTGCAATAGGAATTAATAGGTGGCTCCTTGCATCTGTAATTATAATCTTTTTTCTCCAGTTGCTTCTGGACAATGACAACCTCCTGGGCCACAAGCGGTGGAGTCATATAACTTCTGTTATGCTCTTCCAGCAGTGTCTTCCAATTATCTGGGTCAAATTTTCTTAGATAAACTCCAATGTTAAATAGTCCGTTGTTTCGTGTTCCCTGAGGAAATCCTTGTGCGCACAGCTGCTGCAGGCATGGTGGTCCATCCTTGATGACACCATCTGAAGTCTTAATCCTAATGGTATCAAGATCTTCAACCACATACCTTTTATATAAGTTTATGAATTCTCGAAGTGTCGCTGCCGTGCCATCGTCCTTGTAGGCATAGCGCGTTGTGTTTCTTGAATTGTAATAGGGCAAGTTTAAAAAATTTCCTAGGTCTCCCTTGGAAACGAGAATGCTTGCTTGCTTTGGAAATACTTCAGCGGTGGAATATCCTAGGTCTGCCTTGATTTCCTTTAATTTTTCTTGAACTAATTTTGCGGCAACAGGTTTTTTTGTGAATAAAAATAAGTGAAGACCCCCACTCTTTGACCGGCATGGTACAAGAGGAATCTTAAATTTCCTGATTGTATGGATTATTTTATTATAGTCAATAGGATAAGTATCAATATCAATACAACCCCATCTGGATGTGTTATCAGCCATGATAGGAATAATACCCAAAGAAGGGCCTTTACCAGCCAAATGCTCACTCCATAACTCTTCTGTAACAAGCTTTTTAACAATGTAAGACTTTCCCTCCTGCTTACCGTCAGCACGTTTCCCTTCGGATCTGTGCTGACCATAAGCTACATCCAATCCTTCAAATATAGATTTGAATTCTTCCACTAAACCTCCAGTTTATGAAAACGTACCTTAAAACGGTATGTCTTCGTCGCTTTCTGCTGAAGTTTTTTGTGGAGCCTCTTTTACAGGTTCCCCCTCAACAATAGGTTTAGCTTCGACTTCTCCTCTGGATACAGTGGTTGAAAATGATTTTGATTCATTATAGATATCAGCGTCTTCAACCTGCCCAACTTTCTCAACTTGGTACCCAAACCAGCTGCCACGATCATTGGACTCACTAACAGTAGTAAGCTTGTAGATCATTGCGTATGTTGGCGGGGTAAAACTTCCCGATGGACCTTTAACTTTTTGTGATAGCATCAGGCTATTCCAACGTCTGCTCTTTTTTAATTGAGTAGATGTCATGCTAATAACAGCTTGTGCCCAACTACCATCTTTTGCTTGAACCATTACATAATGGTAGGCAGTAGTTGCAATGTAGTTGCCGTTTGGCAATACATCTTTGAAAGTTACCTGGTCACGCTTTGTTTGGGACAAGATCCCACTGTCAGCGCTGTGAGAATTAACAAATCCTCCACCGGATTCACGCGGTTTCCATTCCACGTATCGTAGTTGATAAAGTACAGGAATCACGTTTAATGAATCACTGACTTCCTGTGACACAGTATTATAGAACTGTCCCACTTTTGCTCCTTCAACATGTTCCGCTTTTGATGGATTCAATTGCGGACTATTGGACTGAAGAATATTGATGTAAGGAATAGCGATGTCTCTTGACAAGTCAAGATTACCGAATCCGCTTGCATCCTTTGAATCACTAGCAAGAACTGCTAGATCTAGTTTTGCCGCTTTCGCGACTGCTTTAGTTTGTGCCATAGGGCCTCTCTCCTTTAGTTTTTAATCGTTGTTTTTTGTCCGACGTAAGCGCCTAACAAATCCATAGGTAATTGCCTACCTGCTTCATGTTGCTCACGTATAAATGCGCGAAGGGTGGAAGGTTCGACCCATTCACGTTGCGAGGATTGATAACCTTGTTCATTCAAAGTATCAATTAATCCTCTAGCTTTCTCATCTTCATTCCTCCCAAAGCTACAAGAGACTTGGTTCTTTATCATGTCCCCAAATCCGTTGTCTCTTAACCATGTGAAAGCAGGTTGTTTTTTATCTTCCTTTATGGAAGCACCATAGTAGTTTCCTACTTTAATAAGTCTGCCATCAGCAAGTTTTAACTCTGATAGTCCTACCTCTGCAAAGAGGTTAGGTAAAACATTTTCTGATAAATGTTTTTTATAATCTTTTTTCTTTTTTAATTGCTCTTCTATATTACTGATCTCTTGATCCGTATCAGCAATATCATTCGCTACTGAACCAATCTTACCCATGTTATCGTGGGCCGTGGAGCCAGCATCTTGTTGCATTTGTTTTAATAAGTTATTCATTTCTACCTCTCAAATCTATTTCTATATCATAGTATCGTTTCTCATCGCGGTCCCACTTTAGGACTTTGAACTTTCCTCCATTCACATCACTGGCAACTGCGCCAGCAAGTGCTATTATAGCAGGATCTCCCATTAAAAGCAAGTAGTCATTATCGTTGAAATCCTTGAGTTCTTGCTGAAGCTTAAACGCCAAAGGTCCAGATGATAAAACTATCTGCCTGTTATCAGGAAGAACAACTTTTAAATCTCCAAACTTTTCAGCTGAACGAACATTTCTTCCCATCTCTTGTAAAACGTAAACTGTCATTATTTTTTTACCCCCTCCACAAATAATATTTTTCTTCCTTCATTATCTATTTTTTTGGTAAGCCGTAATGCAGTAATCCATTGTGATGGGGTCATTGAAATATTATCATCAAATGAATGGATTATTTTATTTCTGGTTGTAAAAGCCACTCCATCATAGTACCCATCTTTATAAATTTTTTTAACAAGTCTGCTTATGCAGAATTTTGCAAAGGGTATAAAACCCATGTGCCATCTGATTTTTTCTTCTCTATACCATTTAATAGTCATGTATTTCACTTAACTGGGCGCTTATTTTATCTTTATCTTCTTGAGAAAATCCTCTTAAGTTACGAAAAAACGAAACATAATTTTTTTTAATTTCTTTTAAATCCAAAATTTCATGTTTTACTATTTCCCATGACTGAGTGTAATATTTCTCCCTTTTAAAAAACAAATCTTCCTTAATTCTCAATCCAGGATGAAAATATAAAAAATCATCATATCTTTCTTCCTCATCTCCGGGAATGGCATTTCCTTCCGGATCTTCCACTACTTCTGGATAATTAGTAATTGGTTTTGATTTATTAATTAAAAAATGATCAAACATATCACCTTCCTCTAAGTCTTGAATAAAGGTTAATTCTAATGACCATTTCATATTTAAATTAGGATAGTCTTCCCTTCCACGATAATCTTTCCAATGTATTTTATTGGGGTAATTTAATATTTTATTCATATTTCTACCTCTTTTTTCTTTTAGGATTAAATTTTCTTTGCATGCGTTGCAAAATTTTTCCCATAAAATGTTTTCCATCACCCGGCTTTCTCTGAATAAAATCATTCATTGGGCCCGGAAGATTTTTTCCATTATTTTTAAATTCTACTTTCCAGCCACTGGCCATATTTATTTCTCCTTTTTATTTCTTGACTCGTATTATATACTATGATAGAATGCTTGTCAACATTAGAAATAAGAATGTATAAATTTAAAACGGAGCCATACGAGCATCAGAAAGATGCATTAAAAAAATGCTATGACAAAGAAGCATTCGCTATCTTTGCGGAAATGGGCACTGGGAAAACTAAAATCGCATTAGACAATGCGTGCATACTTTATAATCGAGGCAAAATAGACCGCTTACTAGTGGTTGCCCCTAAAGGTGCTTACATGACCTGGTTTGACCAGGAAATTCCCACCCATGTTCCCGACTACATAGAAAAGAACGTGGTCATATGGAAACAATCCACAAGTCAGAAATATATGTCAGAGTTAAGATCAATGATGAATAATAATTTTGAATTGAAAATCATGATAATGAATGTTGAAGCTTTTTCCTCAAAAAGAGGAGTTGATTTTGCAAGGCTATTTCTCATTGGAAGATCCATGATGATCGTGGACGAAAGCACGACGATTAAAAATCCAAAGGCGAAAAGAACAAAAGCTATTTTGGATTTAAGAAAAGAAACTAAATACAGAAGAATTTTAACAGGATCTCCAGTGACTCAATCACCAATGGATCTGTGGGCGCAGATGGATTTCCTTGATCCGGAAATATTAGGACAATCCAGCTACTATGCATTTAGAACCCGGTACGCCGTGGTCATAGAGGCAACGGCAGCTGGTGGGACCCACAGGTACCAGAAGATTGTTAAGTTTAGAAATCTAAAAGAATTAGGGGATATCGTATCGCCTCACTCATACCGTATATTGAAGAAAGACTGCCTGGACCTACCAGATAAGGTATATACCAAGCGTGAAGTGGAACTAAGCGATGAGCAGAAAAAAGCATACGATGAAATGAAAGCAAATGCCATGTCCGTACTTAAGGGTCAATCCATGACAGCTGTCAATGTTTTGACACAATTAATAAGACTGCACCAGATAACTTGTGGCCACATGAAGACCGATAGCGCTGAAATATTAGATCTTAAAAGTAATCGTCTTGATGAGTTAATGCAAATTTTAGGAGAGACAAGCGGAAAGGTTATTATATGGGGAAACTATATTCATGATATTGAAGCCATTGAAAAAATCATCAAGAAAGAATTTGGTAATGAGTCATGTTGCACTTACTACGGCGCAACAGCTACGGAAGACAGACAGAAATGCATCAATAAATTCCAGGATCCGCATTCAGAACTTCGTTTCTTCATAGGAAACACACAGACTGGTGGGTATGGAATTACATTAACTGAAGCAAGCACTGTCATATACTATTCAAACAATTATGATCTGGAGAAAAGAATACAGTCCGAGGATCGTGCCCATCGTATAGGGCAGAAGAACAAAGTACTCTACATAGACCTAATAACAAAAGGGACTGTAGACGAAAAAATCATACAGTCCCTTCGAAATAAAGTTAACATCGCTAAAGAAATTAGCGGTGAAGAACTTTCTACTTGGATTTAATTTTTATTTGTTTTGGTTTTTCGGACTCTGGTATATCCCTGTGATATGCCACTTTTAAAAGACCATCCTTCAGCTCCGCTCCATTAACAATGATATGTTCGTGAAGACGAAAACTTTTTTGGAAAGTTCTATCCGATATTCCTTTGTGATAAAAATCTTCTGATTTCTTTTCTTCCTTGCATCCATAAACATGCAAGGTTTGATCTTTAACCTCAACTTTCAGATCTTTCTCAGCGAACCCAGCTACAGCGAATTCAATGACACCAATGTCATCTTTTTCTTTTATATTGTATGGTGGATAAGTTGATACTCTTCTGAAACTGTCAAAAAAGTCGTTGTGGAAACCAAGAAAATGGTTACGTATTAGATCTAGCTCGTTCATAATTACCTCCTATTAAGCAAGATTTAGTAGGACCCATTACGGCGTCCTGTGTGTATTATATAAGAGTTTCTAGGTACAAGTCAAGTTTTTTCATGAAGGCATCACCTGCGCGGTTGAATTTTTCACCCAGCAGCTCAAATCTTTGAAAAGTAAGGTCACGTGAGCACATAAGAATGACGCCCTGGTCTATATCGGTCCCAAAAAGCTTGTTATGGGCCATGGCGTACGCTGAAAGCTGCATAAGGTAGTCCTGTATCCATTCACGCTTCTTTGGCCGGTTAGTCTGCTTAAAATCAATGATTGTTGGTCGTCCTTTGTAAACGCCAATCATGTCCGTTGTTCCTGCGTATTTTCCGGGGTAATACAGGTGAACTTCCGATCCCCATATTTCCGTGATGTCAGCGAAGGCTTCATCTATTATTTTTTTGGCCATTTTCTCCGCCTGCACCCCTATTTTGGTGAGATCCTTGTAATCATGTTTGTTCACAAAATGTTCTATATATAGGTGGAGAGCGGTTCCAATTTTTCCAGAATCCCGAATGATTTCCTCGGCTTTTTTCTCGCCAACTCTTTCACGCCATTTTTTCAGGAACGTTCTGTCCTTTGTCTTATTTAATACGGATGTGACGGACGGTAAGCTTTCACCATCCGGCGTAAGATATAATCTTACGTCCCCGTCTTCCCGTTTAAGATCTGCGTAATTATATTTCTTTATTAATTGCACACGGCATTATAGCACAAGTGATGCGATTCCGCCAGTGTTCATTTCACGAGGATTGTACCGTGTGGTATCAAAGGAGGTGACTCCCCTCATTTCATTTGGATTGAGGACGTCCCTCTGCGCCGCCCTCTGAAGGTTCTCATACACGCGGTTGCTCTGAATGACTCTTCCCTGCCTGTCCATTGGGACATTCATCGCTCTATTAAGATGTTTTGCCATGTTTCCGACCGTGCTTGTTCCAGCAAACACGTCTGAGAGAGCCATTCCGCTTAGCGCCACATCTCCTAAAAATCCTACATTTTTTAGAGTGTTAATACCAAAACGAGTATAAGGATTATTAATTAGAGGATGAAATTTAGAAAAAGGTTCATTTGTTAAACTTTTTATTTTGTCCCAATATGAAGGAGGCTTCGATGGTTTTTTTGATGAATAATATTTTTCCCAATCTTCTTCAAAAGGGGTTTCCCATCCTAATTTCCACGGTTGACCACTCTGCATCACTTTTCTCATGTCTTCCAACTTTTTCTCAAGCCCCAACATATTTTTTGACTTTAGATCAGCTTGCACGCTTTCCCATAAGTTAAGTTTTTTTTGTGACGCTATATCAGACGGAACTGTTAAGTTTAATGGATTTCCCCTTCCAGCAGGATTTTCTACACTCCCGACAGACTCAGGCATAGTGGCTAAGCTTTCAAAATAATACCTTAAAGGCTTGCCCATTTGTGCGCTAAGTGGTGATCCTTTCATAGGTTTTCCACTTGTCGGAAATCGTTCCATCCCTTCAGTTGGGGTTTCTACCAATTCTAATCCTTCAGAACCCATACCCATTTCAGGAACCCAACCTTGCAAAGCTTTTTTATCAGCAGCTAATTGCAGAGCATTTTTAGTTCCAGAAGAAAGGGAAATAGGGGATTCAGTATTTAATTCATATATTAAATTACTTTCGGGTCCAAATTCACCCATAAAATTTTTATTGGCAGTAAACCAGTTTCCCGTGTTACCAAGATCACCTTCTAAAGCTAATTTCTTATATAAATTATGATAATAATCAGCAGGATTATTTATACGCCATAAATCAGGAGAAGGTTCTGACCGCCATAAAGGTGGTAACATATCTGCCATGACTACCCTGCGTTCTGCATAAGTGAAACGATTCCGCCACGATTATATTTTGCTCTAGTTGCCTCAAAAGGGTTCACTGTTCCTCCTGTCAAGTCAGCTTCTTTGACCATTTCTCGTTGCGTCATTGTTGGTCTGGTGTAACTTCCACGGTTCAGGTCTCGATAAGATTGATACTGTGATAATCTTTGATCAAATGTATCACCAAGATCATCCTCAGGATCTGTAACCAATCTTCTCAATGTATTTATTCCAGGTTCTAGCCCCTTAGTAAATGTGGTTGGGTTATTGAACCATTTTTTTCCCAAATTATGCATTTCCATGAAAGATTCCGCCTGTTTTCTATTGAGTATCATACTTTTATTTTTTTTATAATTAAGATGCTTATTCCACATATCAGCAAAAAATATAGCAGCGTGTTCATCTTTAGGACTTAGTGCCGCTGTAGTGGGAACAAGTTTACCATATTTATCTATAAAATAATGCTTTCCTTCATGAAAAATAGTATCTCTTGGTTCATTAAATTTTTGATTTGCTGGATCTAATGTTCGTGGATCAATTGCAAATTTTTGAGACATTGGACTATAATGACCCTCTGCCATTCCAAGCTCATCAACATAAATAGGATTTCCTGCTTGTTGATAAGCGCTAAGGGACATTATTCCCGCATAATCAGGATCATAAGGCCAAAACTTACTGGAAGGATCCCACGGATTGAGCTCCGTGTTAACATCGTAATTTAAATAATTTTTTATCCTTGGATCCCTAGGAGAAAAAAATTGATCCGGCGCAGTGCTAACTATGCCAACATTCGTCCTTGGGGCATCCTCAATAAGAGATGAAGGGATATCATATTGAAGTAAATCCTCGTAAGCAGCCATAACTAACCACTGTTCTTCATATTCTCAGCCATTTCTACCGCACGTCCTGGTGTTTGTTTACTCCAGCGTGAATCAAGCATCTGGACATGCGCTTCAAAATAATTTGGTGGATCCTCTTGAAGCGCCGCCCACATTTTTCGAAACTTGGAAACTCCGTTCCCCCCAAGCTGAAAAATCATCTCACAAATGATGGTTTTTGCATCATCTGAAATCTTTAAGTGTGCACACATATCATGCGTCTGATCTATGGCACTTTGTAAATCTTTTTCCAAAATCTTTTCCAGATATTCCTTGTCATATTTTTTTCCGTCTTCCCAGTGATCCTCGACGCAGAGATGCCCGTACCCAACGGTTCTTTTATTTAATGTATCGCGGTACACGGTGTCCCTAAAACCCTCATGCTTTTTAACTGACGCAAACAGATCTTGATATTCCGATAAGTCCAACATTATTTTCCCTTCATATCATCAAGCTTTTTGTTGATGTTCTTGACTTCCGTTTCAATGACAGCGATTCGTGATTCCATTTTGGTAAAAAGAACAATGGCACTTTCCAGTCTGTCCATGTCCTTTTCCATTGCCGTCACACGCTGGCTCATCATGCCCCACGTTCCACCAAGGGCAATTAAAACTCCTATTAACCATACGCTGTCTTTAATATTAAAACTCATACTAATTCACCAAAGAAATGATGCCTCCTTTTGCTGCCATACGTGGAGCCACTTGGTTGGCGAGTGCCTGATCCAAATCACCCTCGTACAATGAAGCTGCCGCAGCAGGATTCATTATGGGATTGTTCATGATAGAACTTCCAACACTGGAAGAATCATACGCGTCAGGGAGTTCATCGGCGTAAGTAGCTGGTGCATCAACACCTTGAGGAATTAATGGATTGACTGCAGGATCATGAATTGTTCCTTTTCTCCAATTTTCCTTTATGAAATCCCCACCTTGTTCAACAGCTTTTCCAGCCGCATCTTTAAACTGTTCAAATGTAGTTAGTGGCTGTGCGACATTTTGTCCCACTGTTTCACGGTAGCGCTGAGCATTTTCAATCTCCGCCAGTTCACGGTCAAACTCTTTCCATTCCTCCGGCATCAGACGAACCATTCTTGTAAAGTTAGCCAGTAATGCTTGCTCAGGCAATGTTGAATCTAAAATATTTTTATATACATTCAGGGTTACAGGGTTTGTCATGATTTTACCCATGTAGCGCACACCAAATGCCAATGCTGCAGGAACTAACCAACTTGTAGTTGCTCCTAATGCTCCACCAGCAGCAATTGTTTTTGCTCTAAGTCCTAACGCAGAAGTTGGTAGTGCTGATGCAATACCGGATCTAATTCCACCCATAACGGCACGACGTGCCATGAAGGTACTAATTTCAGGAATGCCATTCTTTGCTGCCGCTTCCATGATGGTAGCAAAGTCAGCTAAATCTTTTTGTGTTGGGAGTTGGCGAAGTTGTCGCTCAGTAATTCCTTCCGCGAATTCATAGTTAACTCTTTTCAGCCCTTCATCAAAATTAAGATTATCAAATTCATGAATGATTCCGGTGCGCTGGTCTTTTACAACTAGCTTCGATACTTGCGGTCCTGGTAGAGCTTTCTTAAATAATCCACTAAGTGGATTATCTTTTCCTAATCCTAGAGCCTTTTTAAATGCGGCGCCATCAAAGAGCTCTGCGCCTTCTTTTGAAATAATGGATTCATTGAATGCCTTGTTAAGATAGATTCCTAATCCTTCATAGTAGGCTTTATCACCTACAATATTTCGCATGGTTGTTAAATTCTGCGCAGCTGTTGCTGGGTCAGCTTTTGCCATATCCACAACAGTATTGAAAAGACTAGTTGCCTGTCGGTCAGGGTCAACTTGATTGATTGCCATTCCCACACGTTCAACACCGCCTGTCATTGCTTTTCCAGCTTTGGTACCGAACATCAGCATGCCGTTGCTTACAAATTTTTCATAATCATTCCATAGTCTTTCCACTTCAGGAATTCCTGACTTGGTAAGGTTTCCTATGTCTGTTTCCCACGCCTTGTATAAATTAATGATATCGCCTTGGCTCTCACCATCAGCGTTCTTAAGCCATTTCTTGTAAAGCTCATCCATCTGTGAGCGAAGGCCATAATACATTTCAATTGTTCTTGCACCTGCAACACCTGGTTTGATAACCTGTCGTTCAAGGAAATCCATCAGTGCTTCAGGAACTTCTTTTCTAATAGCAATGGCTTCAGTCTCCCTTCCATACTTTGCATCCCCTGGAGCGATTTGCCTTTGGGCTAGACCTTTTTCATAAATTCTTTTTGCCATGTTAACAAAATTTGTATCATCAACAACGGCGCCATAAGTTCTAGCCGCGTCCAGAAGAGCTTGTTGTTTTAAATTAGCGGCGTTAATAAATCCCCGTGCCGCTTGGTGTCCTAAGTCAGAAACTTTAACTCCGTGTTCTGTAACATTAACAAGTGGCGCAAAAGTTAATTTTTGAATGATGCTTTCGCCAAGGTCCATGTAGGCATCCATTTGCTGTGCTTTGTTATTATATATTCCTCCGCCTAAAACTGGGGCACGCCCAAACATTTTAGTACCACCAGCTAAGAGTGGGGATCCTACGTCTGCACGCTGAACATTGGTTCCTGGCCCTTTTGCCAAGGGTGGAATGATATCCTCAAATTTATTGAGGGGCATTTGCAAATCAACTGGACGCATGAAATTAAAGAGTGGGCTTCTTAATAAATGAGTTATTGTTTTAGGGAACATAAAGAATGGCAGATGTAACGTTGATTCCTGCTCAGCAGGACGCGCTGTCGCGGCGATGAATTTTGTAATAGCCGGATCAGTTTCATCAATCAATTCATGCTGTACCCTTTGAAAATCTGTAAATTTACCTGAGCTGTAAAGTCGTTGTTCGGCGGCTAAAATTTCTTCTCCAGTCGCCACTCCTCTTCCGGCACGAGGCTTGAACATTCTAAATACATCTCCACCAATAAATTTTCTAAGTCCGTAATAAGCTGGACGCAAACCAAAGAAGACAGAAGTGAATGCCGCGTCAACTGCCGCGTCTTTCGTGGCGCCAACTAATCTTTCTTTTTGACTAGGCCTGTTAATTCCTTGAGGTCCAAAAGTAAGTGCTTCAGGAATCATCTCCCCTAACACATTGTTCATCTGGTTATCACTTAACTCAAGCCAGTTTTTAGCTCTTCCAGCCCTGTTAAGCATATCTAATTCCGCTTCATATCCATAGTCAGCAATACCAACACCTACCGCACCACCGGCAATGGCACCAAGTGCCTTCGCCCACCATGGTCCAGGTATTCTTCCTGTCTTAAGAAGTCGTTCACGACCTTTTTTAAATCGGTCTCTTGCACCTTTCTGTCCATATTTAAAAGTATCCCCGAAGGCATCTATTCCTAGTTTGCCGTACTTGTATCCTTTTAATGAACCAAAAATTCCTGCTCCAATTTCCTGTGCTCGTTCTATGCCAGGATAAGGATTTGGCGTTGAAGAATACAGTCCAAATTCATCTTCGAGTAATAGTGTACGTGGGTTCGCTGAAATAAAATCTTTTTGGGACAGTCCCATTGAAGCAATATAGGAGTTAATGTCTTGTTGTAATTCTAGTGCCTTTTCATCCGACATGTCAGGGCTTTGTTTAACAGCGTCATGAATGAGCATTGCAACATCCCCTGAAACTTTATCTCGTTTGGCACGGTAATTTTTTAAATTTTCCAGCTGTGAAGCACGTGCGTCCAATTGTTCCTGCGTCGCAATCCATGGATTATCTTTTCCGAAAGGCTGTCCTGGCAATAAAATATTACCAAGCTTTTGGAAAGGAGCACGCATTGCTTCATAGATAGGCTCTTGCGCCTTTCTTCCACTGGATATAATTTCTTCAGCTTTGGTTTGAGGAACTCCTTGTTCGGAAACACTGACAATTTCAGTATCAGCGGCCCCTAGTCCTTCAGAGGCTTTTTCCCATTCTTTCATTTTTAAAGTTTTCTCAACCACCTAAGCCCCACTTGTCTCTTAAACTTTCTATCGTTGTTTTACTTTTTTCCATATCTTCCTGATGGTTCATATCAATGTTTCCTTCCAAACTCGCTCTCCAACGGGCGAATGATTGTCCACCTGAAATATCAAGATTCAATGCACGCTCTGCCCTGTTCTCCGGCTGCATAAGCCAGTTGTAATAGGCGTTCTCCAGTTTTTTAGATCCTTCAATGGTGAAGAAATCTGATTGCAGTGAATCTTTAGGATCCTTTCCTGCAAGGACAAGCGCACTGCTCATGTTGTCATAGAGTTGGTTGTAGATACGAACATAGTTACCGACAACTGCTTGATATGTGCCACGTCCGCCGCCAGTTAATTTCACATCGGCAAATGATCTACGCAAAACATCCGCCAACATACGTCCAGTTGGCTGCCTGTCTCTCGCCAGCATAAGACCTAGTGTAGTTTCAAATGTTTCAAGAACTGATCTTTCCGCACCGGACTGTAGAATTTTAGTCAGTGTGTCCGCAACGATATAGGCACGCGCAGGGTTTCCGTCTTCGTCTACGCCAAATCCTTCATCCATTAATTCATTTCCGTAGCGATCCTGTGTTAATCCATTCCCGCCATATTTATTATTATAATCAACAAAGACAGGAACTTCTCTTCCTGCAATATTCATAACATGATTCGTGGGTTCCCTAACAGCAAATCCAGCACCCGTTGGGTCGTCTGAATCAAATTCACCAGAAATAACATTTCCTGTAAACTCCTCGAATATTTCAGCGAGTGGTCCTGCAATTTTCCCTACGGCCCCTGATAATCCTGTTTGATCAGGTCGTTCAATGATCATTGGAATGATTGTTTCAGCTAATGGCATTAATCCACGCTTGACATAATTGGCGTATTTAATTTGAGCATCTTGTGATGCTTCTCCACCCACTGTCAACTGATCAGAATAATTTAATCCGAATGCATCCGCTCCTTCGCCAGCTTCAATGAAGCTGAAGACATCGAATCCATAATCCTTATTGAATTCATAGAACTTAGTTTCTTCTGGGCTTGTTCTTTTAACTGTTAAAACTTTAAGTGGTTTTTCAAGCTTGATTGGTTTTCCCTGATTGTTCAAGGCGAGTGATCCGTCATCATTGGTTTTGTAATTCTGGTAAACCATAACATATGGTCCACTACGATCGCTTTGATCATCAAGGTGTTGAAAATATAAATCCAGTGCGGCGGCGTTTATTTCACGGTCCGCTTTTTGTTTCTCGATTCCCATTTGAAAAAGAAGAGGTGCCGTTTGTGCTCCTGCCTGTCCTACAACATCAAAGAACCCACGAAGTCCTGGCTGATCCGTCCTGCCAGACATCAATGCTGTTCCTAGTTGTAAGAGTAATGCAGTTTGCTGAAGCTTATCACCACCGGATGAGTCTCCTAAAAATTTACGTATGATATCTTTATAATTATTAATTCTTTTAACACTGTCATTGTCGATGTAATCAGCAATCTCAGCATCATTAGCCACGGAAGTTGATGCTTCCCCAGCGTCGTCGGCCACAACATTATTTGTAAGGGATTCTGTATTTTCTGCTTCTGTATTTTCAGCGTTCTCTTTTGCCACCTTGTTAACTTTATTATTACTAGGTGGTTTTTCCGGAGTTTCATTTTGATTTGTATTTTCCGCTACATTGGAAAGATCAGTGCTGATGGTTTCAGTTATATCAACATCAAGTGCTGATCCAGGGTCTGTAAGAGTGTCAATCCATACAGGAGCCGTTCCTGCCATGAACATTCTTCCACCCGGACTTCGTGCACCACGTCCTAGACGCTGGAATAATGGTCTTAATATAGGTCTAACCACGAATCCTCCTAGTTTCCTTTAAGTGCCTGATAGCCTGCGAGTCCTGTAATACCTGTCCCAACTGCCTGCGCTAGTGGATTAACCGTAGGTGAAGTTCCCATCGTTGTGGACATTCCACTTGATGGCATTCCCTGATAAATATCACTAACAAATCCTAAACGCTGATATGGTTCATAAAGCTGTTGTAGCTTCTGCCTGTATTGAGCGTCCTCAATTTGTTGCGTACGCTGTTGTTGAACAGAACCTGCAGACATCGCTGATGCTATATCCCCCTGTTGCAATGCCTGTTGTTGTGCTCCTAGAGCCCCTAAACCCTGAGCTGATTGTTGTAGTCTTGTCATTTGATTTGAGAATTGTGCTTGTGCCTGTTGTTGTGCTTGCTGGTAGTTTTGTGCCTGAGCTTGCCCCACAGCTTCAGATCTTTGTCGTCCTAATTCTGCACGCTGTATTCCTTCTCGTTCTCCACCGAATGCTCCACTTCTAGATGCCTGTAAATTAGCTTGGTTTGCCATCTTATCAAATTGTGACTCAATTCCGCTGATGACTTCATTCTGGTAAGGATTCATGTATTGCTGGTAAGCTGTCGTTGGATCGTAAGAAGCTGTACTGGATAATAAATTTTGTGTTGCCGTGTTTAAATATGGTTGAAATCTTCCAAGACCCGCAGTCGTACGGTCAAAGGCCTGTTGCTGTAATTGCTCCCACGGTGCAACTTGTTGTGTGGGAATTCCAACAGGGTCCTTAGCGAAGCCCGCTGTTGTGTCCATCAACTGAAGCTTACGTGCTTCTATTTGTGGCGCTTCACGCGAAAACTGTGTGGCAAATGTAGTCCCAGTTGGGTCAGATCCGCCTGTTAATCCTGGTATACTCACAATACTCTCCTATAACTTGTTCCAATTTCCTCCATCCCTAATCTTTTTGCAAGTTTATCAAAACTTCCTGCTTGATTAGACACGTCGAATATAACTTCCTTCGCTCCATTCATCTTTGACCAGTCAATAAATTTTTTCATCATTTGTAATCCGGCCATCTTACCTCTTTCCTCTGGAACTACATAAAGTTCCAATTGTTTAGCAAATTTATCTTTGCTGTAAGAAAATTCAAGAAGACATCCTATCATAAATCCAACTGGATTGTCTTCCTTTAACGCAACGATTCCAAACATCCTTGGGTTTCTCATTGCTGCAAGGAAATAGTTCTTAACTTTTTCCTTGTTTATCTCAACTCTATTCCCCCATGCGGATTCTTTTAAAAAATCTTTACTGATTTTTTGAATCCAATAGAGATCTTTCTCTTCGAAAAATCTCCAATCCATTTACACTATAGCCTTTGCCTCACTAGGTTTCTCAGAATTTGGGTCGAGGGTGTTCATCATTTGGTACATTTTCTTTGCACCTTTATGCCTGTCCCCACCACCAAAATTCTTTACAGCTTTCGCCGTCATTACAAATTCACCATCACTTAATTTTGCTGGGATGCTGTCCGATGTTCCCGTACCTGGGCCACTGGACGCGCCTCCTCCTTGAAGGTCCAATTCCGTAATTCCTCCTTTAGCTCCATACGCATACTTGGAGGCAAGCTCATCATAAATTTCAATAACTTCAAAGTCCTCCATGCCAGTTGTATCAATGTCCATATCCTCAAGCCACGGTCTGTACTTGTCAGCCAGTAATTTGTGGTATGACTCTATGCCTGATCCAACTTCTGTTATATCCAATTCTTCAAACTCATCTGTAAAAGATCCTTCAGGACCCAGAGGAAGTTGAAGAATGGGATTTGAACTTGGCCCTCCGCCTTCGCCAGTTGGCGTGTAAAGGTCAGGGTCCGTGTATTCCAGTGTAGATATTCCGCCACCAATAGACTTATTTATTGCTCCACCTCTTGCGACGGCATAAGGAGTAAATTCAAATGATTCAGGAACGTGGCTGTAGTAAGGATTGGCCATCATCGCGTAGAGTTGTTTCATGCGGTCTTCTTCTTTTTCTTTAGCGTCTTCCGCCATTTGCTCTTCATCCGGCTGTGCACCGAACATTCCTGCTATAATTGGCATGAATGCTCTCCAGTCAAATCCGCCTTTTTTAATTTCATTTCCGAGGAATCCTTCACGGGATGTAAGGTTGGTTAAAAGATCCTCAAGTCCCATGCCAGGCATTGTCTTGTAAGCCATGTCTGACGCTTGGGAATAAAGTGGGAAACGCTCTCCGAATCCACCCGTGTATGTTTGATGAGGGAATCCTGGACCACCCATGCGGTTAACCACATCCGGTGTTCCGTATCCCATCATTCGTGGGCCTTTCATTCCAGCTTCCACGAGAAAATCTTGTCCTCCACCCTGTTTCAGTACATCCCACGCAGAATACTGCGGGCCTAGTTGCTTAGCGAAAGCCTGTGCTTTCATAAATGCAAATGGAAGGGATGTGAGTGCGCCGTATAATGCCGCACGTTCTGGGTTTCTTTGTTTCAGTAATTTTGCCAGCCCCCAACTTGTCAGACCAGAGGTCAGTGGTGCTTTTGCAAGCATAGGAAGGGCACTATATTTACCCATGTACTTACCAAGCAAGGATCCAAGGCCTGCGCCTTTTCCTCCAGCGCCCATGAACGCCGCCATTTTTGGCCACATCATAGGTGCCGCCGCCATTGCCGCAATTGGCAATAAAGGCTTCGCTTTCTTTACTATGTTCTTTAAAGCTGAATCAAAAAATCCCATGTTACTAGTCTATCACTTCAATTAGCCATTGTTCATATGGCATGCCCATAGCAGCTTCAGAGCTTTGGAGATATCTATTATATTTTTCTTGATCCCTACTAGCATCCATTCTATCTATAAGTTCATTAGTTTCTTTCTGTAAATCTATAAGTTCATTCATCCCAGGCTGTCCATAATAGTATTCATTAGGAGACCATCCAACAAGATCCATAATTTTTTTATCCCAATCCATTCCATGATCATACCACATTTTTCCTGTATCATGCAGTCCCATTTTTATGGAATCCCATAAACTAGGATCGTCTGCAGGCTCAGTAATAGTCCCTTCTACGTCTGTAAATTCTCCAGCATCTGCTGGATTCATCAAATGCAAAGCGTCATACTCGATATTTTCCATAGGCGTATATGCGGTTCCTTCTTCTGGTTGGTATCTTTCTCTTCCACCAGGCCACGAAACTCCAGTTAATTCACTAATGTCTCGACCAGGGGGATCTATACCCGTGGGTAAAAGTGATCTCAATCCCGTGTTAACATCCCTTTGCCATTGCCTCACCTCACCTCTTTCTCTTCTAGCTTCTGCTGTCGCTTCTCGTCGTGCCGCGTCAGCCATTCGCATTATTCTATCTTCGTATGCCATTATACTTTCCCTGGAGCTCCTTTTAAAATTTCATGAATCGCTGCCTTAATCACAACATCCTGTCTTATGTGCTCTGACTTCGTGGCAGTTGCAGGGTCCGCAACATCATCATCAGCTTCCTTCGCTGATCCGTATTCCTTTCCTGTTAGTGTGTTGGTAATGGTAATCTCAGCAGGGACCACAATCTTGGGAACTTTCTCCCCGTTGATCTCCACGTATTCCACTACTCCGTCATCTTTTATAGGCATAATCTCTCCTTATAGCAAGTATTATGTTGTTTATCAACCATTATGAAATCTCCATGATCGCCAAATAGACATTCACTGGCTGTGCGCTGTTGTTAATCTTTATTGTATCCCCCTCTTCAAGCACTCCAATGTCACTGGAAGCCAAATAAAAGAAGGATTCCGTGGCTTTATCGGCTACCGCTGAATTGGTGCTTAGATCGGTTGAATTAACCTTTAGTGTAATTGCAGATGATCCACCCGAATTATTATAGACCCACGCCGTCTTGACAAGAGTCGTAGTCACGGATGGAACCGTATAAAGCACAGACGAATCCCCTGTGGTTGTGACGGTCGTCATGACTTTTTTGTAACTGTTGCCCATTTAACCTAAAAACCATGCAAGAGCTTCCTCTTCAGTTCGGAGTTGCTCCGGCGTGTAGGAAGAATTTAAAACTTGTATTAGCAGATCAATCGTATTAATCAACTGGTTGATCTGTGAAGGATCATATTCCTGAGGTGCCTGTGGCAGTCGTGGTATTGCTATCTGTGCCATTATCTCATTCCGTCTTGTCTGACATCCGCACGGTAGGTTCCAAATCTCCAGGCGTCTCCTGTAGCTGAACTTTCAATTCGAACGGCCCCTTGCCGTCCTCGTGCGCGTGTGTCAATTTTTGTTGTTGAAGTCGTAACTGCGAAAGGACCGTTTGTCCTTTGTGTTGAAGCTGGATAATCTCTAAACTTTAATGTCACATTAACTGTTCCTGCCAAATTCTTAAAGTCAGGTATAAATCTTTTTATTGACATTAAATATTCCCCTGCTTCAGGAAAAACAAAATCCCCTGATTCAACATAAGAAGTCATTGCGGCACCATCCGCATCATTTCCAAATTCCTGTGCATACATGTAAGCTCTTCCTGCAGTGAGTCCTGTAATGGTGCTGATCGTTGCAGCCGTATCACTCGCACTGTAGGATGTCGCGTAAGGATATTCATATACCCCTTTGTCAATCCAACTGGATCGTGGCAATGTTCCCACACTCCATACTTGGTCCGCGTAATTATAACTAACACACCTATCAATCACTGTTGAAGAAGATGATGCATAGAACCATGTCACTTCATTAAATTCACTGTTGTTGGCAGCGAAAGAATCACGCTGGCTACCAGGAGAAATATCCGTAAAGACATAATCCTCCACAGAGCACTTTAATTTTTGAACGGAACCATCAAACATGAAGAAAGAATCTTTCCCCATCCAGAAGGCTGTTCCGTTAACGTCGATCGTGCAATTTTGTCCAACTGCCCCGCAGTTGGCGCCTAGTTGTGAAAATCCAAATGTAAATGGCGCACCAACTAATTGCATCTGGTACATCGCGGTATCACTCCATATAAGAACCGCACCACGCGAACGCTTGGCGGATATAAGAGTGCTGCCATCTGTCAGCCGTGATGAACCAGCCGTGTTGGTCGCTGTAGGTGTCCAGGTATTAACGTCTTCCTGATCACACCAACGGATGAACATATTATCCTGTGTTCCCGTACTACCTATGGTAGTCTCCGTTCCAAAGCATACTACATGTCGATCCGTGCCAGAGACAAGTGCAAATCTGCTTTTAGTGGGAGCATTTGAAACTGTTGTTGATGTCGCAGCCGTTCCTGTTCCAGTCGATGTGTCCCAGTAATATAATCCACCATTCAACTGTTGTGCCAATAAGTCTTCACCCCAGTTGTCAAGTGACCATTTTCCTGAGTCCAATTGAACCGCTTCAACGCCTGTCAATCCTGCACGTGATGTGCCCCATGTGCTTGCATCCCATGTTCCAGCACCCCATCCATATCCAGCTGTGGATACGGCAGGATCCGTGTTGACTTGATAGGCTGCATTGGCTGTGCGTGTAGGAGAAGATGCCCCTGTGCTTGTCGCCGCAGCCTTAGCTGTTACCTGATATTTATTTGTTTGGTCCGTGGGCGGCGATGCTGTATCGCCTAACGCCGTAATCTCGAATTCTCCTTCTAGGTTCGCCGCAACAATTCCATTGACTGTTCCGGAGACTGCCGAAATGGTGACAAAGTCACCCTCCCTCGCGCCGTGTGCCGCGTCATGGACAACCACGTTTGTTGATGTATCTATTGTAGTAAAATCTGTAATGTTCCCGGTCCCCGAAGCACGCGTAGGTGTGATGTCGTACCACGCACTGTCGGCGTAGACGTAAAGTTTCTTGTTTGTTCCTAAACCTGTATACGGAGAACCGTCAAGGGAGTTCCATCCCCATATTCCTCTAGCAGCCCCCACGAGTGCGTCCGAAGTGACCTTTTCCCATCCGCCAATCTTCTCCGGTAGTCCGTACCGGAATCGTGAATTATCGGAATCAATCCAACGTCCTTGCGCTCCTGTTGGAGTATCCTGTTTGTCAACACCTGGTTGAACTTCAATTTCCACAAGAGGCATTCAGTCTCCTATATTGCTGTATCGTAAATTCTTATCCATTTGGACGTCGAACCATTAATCTTCACCATGATCGCTCCAAATTTGGATGAAGCTTCCGCTGTTGAAGAAGAAATGCTTGATGAACTGTCTGCGGCTGTAGAACCGGCAAAGTTACAAAATGGCATGTCCGCGTCACCTTGATCTAATTCCAAAACAGGAATCGCTCCTGTTCCACTGTTCTGGTCCACTTCCAATTTAGCTGCAGGAGTCGCAACGCCAATTCCCACTGAATCGGTGCTGGCATCTAGCTTAAGTAAATTAGTATCGTCATCCCCTGAGAAAGTTGCATCCAGATCAGCTTTAGTGGCGTTGTATGTCAATGTTCCACCGTCAAAGGAAACATTTCCAGTAGCCGTCAGCGTTCCGTTTGCCTTAAGATTACCCATGTCTGCTCCAATGTCATACATAGTTGATCCGTCAGTATAAAGAATGTGTTTAGCCCCTGGCTGTATTAAAACACCTGTTCCGCCGGATGGCTTGAATGTTAAGGTATAATTACTAACTGTCCTCGTTGATGCATCATCGACAAAATACCACGTATCCTGCGCCGGACAAACGATGTCCGTGTTATTGGATAATGTTCCTGTAAATTGCAAAGAAGCGTTGTTGATTTGGTTTCCAGTTCCAGCCGATCCTGTTGTAAGTGTCTGTGTTGTTCCTGTAATGGCGATAGATTGGTATCCCTTGATGGAGGTATCAATCTTGCTCATGTTGTCATTAGTCAGGTCACCCCACGTTCCGGAGTGGGAACCCGTTGTAAGCTTATTTAATTCTAGTATCGTAGTATCGGCCATGTATCCTCCTAACCTGTATTCACTTCAATCCATGTCGAAGTGTTTGAATCATCAACCACACTCCATGAACCTCCACCTGTATCCGGAACTCCGTTCCAGATCGTAAGTTTTGGCGTTCCAACCGCAGCTTCCATCGCCACTCCAGTTAGAGCAATATTAGCGGTTCCAGTGACGGTAACCGTTCCCATGTTGAATTCCGCCTGGACTCCAGTTGGATGAATTGTCCACACGAGTGTAACAGTTCCAACGGTAAATGTCGAGGAAACTCCCGTAGGTGTCACCAACGCCGTTCCTGTTGCAGTCGCGGTTCCAAGTGCGAATGTCGCTTCAAGTCCGCTTGGCTCCACGAGCGCCGTTCCGGTGACGGTTACTGTTCCAAGGGACGATTCAATGAGAAGCCCCGTTGGCGTCACCAACGCCGTTCCTGTTACAGTTGTCGTTCCAAGTGAGAACTCAGCTGGGAGTCCGCTTGGCGCGACCGTGACGGAAATGTCAATTGTGGCACTTCCAACCGCAAACGTTGCCGAAACACTGCCCGGTTCAACGGTTGCATGCCCAAGGATCTGTGCGGTCCCTAGGGCGAAATTCGCCTGCTCGCCCGTTAGGGCTACAACAGCGTGCTGCGAGATGTCCTCGGCGAAAGCGCGCTCACCGAATGATGACGCAGCGAAACTCATTTACCCTCCTTTGGGATGGTTATCTTTCACAGCTTTAATTGTATCTTGCCATGTAGTAGTGCCATTAATTTTATCATGATATTGCATATCTAGTTGGTCTCCAAATGGTGGGTATTCATCTTTTCTTTTTCTTGCGTAATCTTGTGCATCATATTCAGCTTGTAATTCTGCTTGTTTAGCTTGAATATCTGCTTTTGAAATTTCTGGTGTTCCATCAAGCCAAGTTATTTGATTAAAATCCTCTGCATTAACTGAAAGATTTGCCGATGGATTAATTGCTAAAACTGCATTTATTATAGAAATCATGCTAATATCTCCATTACTGAAATTGTTGATACACTTCTTCCTGAAAAAGCTGTATCGGAGTCAGAGCCATAATAATTAATTTGTTGTGCAGACCCATTACCAAGTATTTGCACATCATATGTTATTGCTGATGTGGAACTTGGACTATCAAGAAATCCGTGTGTATTCGGCATATTATAATTATTTTCTGCTTTGTAGGGTCCAGTTGTTACTACATGTCTATCACCAGCAGCAGTACCTACACCAATAACAGTAGAATCTCTACGAAGTCTTGTACTCATATTTTGAGTATTTGAATAATTAGACCGTTCTAAATGATACCAAATCCAAATTTTGGAACTGGTTGCTGATGGAGTTATGTCTACGCTAAATCCAGTAATGCTTGTCCATGCACTATCTGACACAATTCCAAAGGTATCTGTTTTGGTAGTTGAAAGGAATTGACCCATTTTGCCACCACCTGGCTCTGCCTTGTAGGTTTGATCTCCGTATAATACTGTCGAGCTTGAAGCTGTTCCTGTGCCCAGACGAGCTGTTGGTACAGTACCACTTCCTAAATTTGTTGCATTGAGTGCCGTTAGATTAACACCACTACTTGCTGGCATGGTTGCTGGAGGTGTAAGCGTGGCAGAACTAATGTCTAGCGTTGCTCCACTTGGTACTGAAATTGTATCACCAGAGGTGCCCAGCTCGAGAGCCGTGCCGCTTTGGGGATCTAATTTATCTACTTTTAATATTGATGCCATTATTTAGGGTTCTCCGTTCTTACTTTATTATAATTTATTACATAGGCATCCCATTTAGTTGAGTCGCCTCCGATTTCTTTTTCGGTGTACGCTTCCATGAAATCTGCTCTAGAAGGATATGCTGCTTGTCTTTTTCTTGCATATTCTTGTGCATCATACTCTATTCGAAGTTCAGCTATTTTATCAGCAATTTGCTGTGCTGTTATGTTTGTGGGGTTTCCGTCATGCCAAATAATATTCCCTTGTGCATTAGAAGTGACTTGCGAGCCTTTTTTAATGGCTTCAATTGCATCCATAACTTCATTAAATTTTACATTTTCAATTAAATTTTCAATATCTGTATGTTTCATTATGCTAATACCTCTGTTGCTATCATTGAATATGTTGTGTTGCTATGTACTA
>Ga0080013_1002239_pt1 | contig 23248 bp, 32 predicted proteins | sample ETNvirenome_6_85_FD_69236 | JGI IMG/M metagenome (GOLD analysis project Ga0080013, IMG submission 69236) | Marine viral communities from the Pacific Ocean - ETNP_6_85 (SPADES assembly) (version 2) | ecosystem: Environmental > Aquatic > Marine > Oceanic | place: Pacific Ocean | collected 2013-06-19
TCCTAAATTTGATGAGGTAAAGGCTAATATGGAAAAGACTATGGGTCTTCTTGTTAGAAAAATGGGATTAAAATCTGTGGGAAGGCGTCTTGTTGGAAAAGGTGGTATGAGTTTCTTTTTGGATGACCCCAAAGAAGCAAAAAAATTACAGAAATATTTACAAGCAAAAATTAAAGATGTTAGATTAATAAATTTAGACAAAGAAGGTGGTGATGAAGCCAACTTTGTTGTTTATGCTAAAGTATTTGATTTTTAGGAGATAGTGATGAAACTTACAAAAACAAAATTAAAAGAAATGATTAAAGAAGAAATGTTGAATGAAATACAAATTGAAGCTGAAGATATTCAAGATATGGGAGCTGCTATTTTTGATGTAATCATAGAGTTCAAAAAGAACTTTGAAAAAAGTGAATGGAAGAAAAATAGAAAGATAAATTCTATTATTAAACAGATGTTAAAATTAGAACAACAATTATCCGATGAGACACAGGAATTCTAATAATGAAAAAACTAACCGACATATTAAAAGAAGCAGGAATTGAAATGGGTAAAGTTTATACTGATAAAGATAGACCACCATTTAAAGGAAAACTTGCAGAAGCAAAATTCAAAGATATTGATGTTAAAAAATTAGGTAAGAAAAAAACAAATGATTTGATGATATATTTATTTAACATTGTTGATTTAGGATTAATGACGGATATGAAAACTGATACAAAGAAAAAAATATTATCTGTAAATATATCTAAAATAAGTCCTAAAGTAGCACAAAATATCCAAAAACGATTTGGTGTTGATTTAACAGAAGGAAAACTTACTGAAAAGAAAAAGGATGATAAAATACAAATTAGAGGTATGGGTACTTGGGATTATAAATCATTAACCAGTAACCTCGCGAGGAAAATAAAAGATTTAGATAGAAGAAATAAAAAAGGTGACCATACTGGTGTTGGAAAAAATCAATTGAGTGTTTTAGTGGCTATGTGGGAAGCATTATCAGATTATGAGGAGAATAACTAATGATTAAGTTAAAAGATTTATTAAAAAAACAAAAACTTACAGAAGGTCCTTCAGGTAAAGGTCATTTTATAATTGTACTTGCAAAAGAATTAAAAAAAGCAAGAAATGTTTTATATCAAAAAATAAGGTGGGTAGAAGATAAACATTATACTATCAAGCCAAATCCTGGAACTAAAAAAACAGTACAGATTCATTTTGGTAAAAATTGGGATAAAAATAAAGTTCATACTACTTTATCAAAGAATAGAGTAAATACATATGAAGGAAAACTTACTAAGGGTTTGATAGAAATTAAAAGTATTAATGAAAAGAAAATAATAAAAGAAGCATATGCCTGGGAACGAAAGTTCGGTGAAAAACTTCCAACATTAGCAGATGTCCAAAGAAAGAAACTAACAGAAGCAAAAGCACAACATGGATTTGATTTAACAGATTTTAAACGAAATGGATTTAAACAAGTATTGAAAGCTCTTAAAATTAAACCAGTAGCTATTGATAGTGGACATGGGTGGGATTGGAAAGGTAATGGTATTTTCATTAGAACTGGAAATAATCCAATAACTGGTGAATATTATTCTGGTCCAAACGCCAAATTTAAAAGAAAAAATGAAAAAGATTATGCTTCTTATATGGGAGTAGAAGGAAAACCTGAATTAGTTCAACAAGCAGTTGAATTAATTCATAAATGGGCATCATATATCAAGAATGAAGATCCAAAAAGACGGAGCTATATTTAAGATGAAACTCACAAAATCAAAACTTAAAGAAATCATAAGAGAAGAAATTTTAGCAGAAAGATATTTGAATTTAAAATCTATTAAACATAGTGATAAAAAGATTGCTGGTTATATGAAGCAGTTTCAAAAATTAGATGATATACTCCATAAGATTGATATGATAGATTTTACTAGTCATCTTGGGAAAGAAGGTCACAATAAAGCTAAAGGAGCAGGTAATAAAATATTAGATTTAAAGAGAAGCCTTTATGATGAACTTAAAAATTTAGATAAAAATTTAAATGAAGGAAAAATTACAGAAAAAGAACGCGAACCGTCATATGAGAATAGAAACTTGACAGATTTACTGCGTAATATGACTACTACTCTTAGTCTTTTCGAAACCATGATTCATAGAGGTACTGGTAGGGTTGATGTAGTTAAATTTATTCGTAAACGTGTATCTCCTCTATTAACTAAATTGGTGAAAGAAATAAAAAAGGTATGAAACTAACTAAATCATCCTTAAAGGAAATGATTAGAGAAGTCATTAGAGAAGAAAAACAACTGAATGAAGATATTGGTACTTGGATAAATCCAGATGTTTCTAAAAACCCAGATGATTATTCAGATAAAAGGTCTGGTAATAAGATGAATATGTTTTACAATAGTTATTCATCGGGTGAAGCCAAAAAAGTAGTAGAAGGTAGATTGGCTGAATATGTTAAACAATTAAGAAAGTTAGAAGGTAAGTTAGTAAAAGATTGGATGTCATCGGCAAAATCAGGAGTAATAGATTTTTTTGATTTAATGAGAGGATTTAATGTGGGTGATGTTCAAAGAGGACATAAATATGAAATAAATTTTTTAAATGGATTGTTAGAGAGAGATAAAATACAAGATAGATTTAGGAGTTACTTTAAAGGTAAAAAAGGTAAATCAAGACCAAAGAAATCATTTACTGGTTAGGAGATAATAATGGCTACAAGAAATCAAATATTAGAAGCATTACGAGGAGTGAGAAGTCAATTTCCAAGTAATAGTAGTTATATTGGTGTACATAGAAATGTAGTAAGTATTAGTAATGGTCATAGTGTCATGAGTAGTGATATTAGAGAGATAAGTGCGGTGATTAGGAATGGTAATGGCAATAACAAATAAAGAAATATTAGAAGAAATTGAATTTCTTAAAAAGAAACTACCAAATGGTGAGTTCGCACTACTAAAAAAATCAGTAGAAGATTTGAGTGGTGGTCAAAATGCATTAAAGTCATCTATTCGTGAATTAAAACAACAATTACTTGATCCAGACAACGGCGTGGTAGTTAGAGTGAACAGAAATTCAGATTTTAGAAAGGATAGTGAACAACGAGGTCCATTATGTCAACAAAGTTTTGAAAATATGGAAGATAATGTTAATTCTATATTGGGATGGAAAGATAATGTAACTAAAGCACTTTGGATATTATTTACTGGTATTGCGGGTATAATAGTTAAGATTTTATTTTTAGGAAATTAATAGGAGAAACAAAATGGCAAAACAACCAAAACTAAAAACATTATTAGAGGACATTTTTCAAGAACAACCTCAAGTTAACAAATTTGAAGTTGTTGAAGGTGTAAAATCTTTCAGTATTGTTGGAAAATCTCTATATAATAATTCAAATATTATGGAGATAGCAAAACAAGTATCTCACATAGCAGAACAGGCACATACTCATGTTTTAGGTGAAACTGATGATTGGTTTGATCAAGTTTCAGTTAATAAAAATATGCAATCACTTAAAAAGAGAGTTGCTGAATTTAAGAAAACTGCGCAAGAATCACATCAACTTAATCAAAGATTAACTGGTCTTTATGAAGATATGGGTCATATACTTAATCGGTATTATGATATAAATGAAGATGCTGGTGATATGGATAATGATGGTTTAAATGAACCTGATGATGAAGAATATCTTGATAATAAAAGAGATGCTATAACTAAAGCAGTTAAGAGTGAAACAATTAATGATCCAGACGGTTTAGCACCAGATTCACCAGATGGAACTGGTGAGGAAATGAAAGAAGCTTTAGATACAGATAAAGCACCAAATGGTGGTGGTGATGAAGATGATTATGCTGCTAAAGACGGTGAAGCTATGAAATCAGAATCATCTCAATCAGATCCGCACAATGTAGATGGTAATAATCCAAATGGTGGTGAAGAACCAGGTAGAGATGGCGAAGAGATGAAAGAAATTAAAAGAAGCTTAAAAGATGTTGGTGGTGTAGTTGGTATACCATCATTAGGACAGATTGCTCGTAAATTTACAGGTAAGTAATGATTTTTAATGAAGGTTTTATAGACACCGAACTTTTTTGGTTAAGTTTCGGTGATACAATTTCGAATATGGTTATCGCAACGGTCATAATAGCGGAGATTGGTTTTGTCATTTGGTTACTATTAAAATGGTTGCGTGGGAATGTAAATATTAATTGGTCTCCCGAATTTCATGTTGGGGAGTCGGCTCGGAGGAGGACTGATTCCCCACTTGAAACTTTTAAAGAGAGAGTTAAAGGGGATATGGGACCAGTTGAAGTAGATGTGAAGAACAAAATTGTATTAAATAGAAAGGCAGATGAAAGTAGTATTAAGACAGATGAGGTAAAGAAAGGTAAAGTTAAAACTCAAAAAGATAAGTTGAGGAAACTTAGGGGAAAATAATGAAACTTACAAAACAAAGATTAAAAGAAATAATTAAAGAAGAATTGTTGAAAGAAGGAAGAGATACTTTGATAAAGAAACAGTCAGTTAAAACTCCTTTTGGTAATTTAAAATTTGAAGTTTGGGAAATTACAACAGGGCCAGGTGAACAATCCATGTTATCTTTTGATATTGAATTTAATGGTGCAAATATCCAAGATACAACTATTGAAGGTAAATCGGGTGGTATGGCAGAAGTTAGACATCAAATGCGTGCAAAGAAAGTGAAATTTAAATAAAATGAAACTCACCAAACAAAGACTTATAGAAATAATAAAGGAAGAATATAAGAGTATTCTTACTGAAAAGACTATAAGAATGGGTAATTTAGATTTAGTCTTTCAAGGAAGTGATAAAGTTCAACTTATAAGTAACAGAGGAAGAACCGGTTTAACTAAAATGGATGCAAAAATAATTATAAGTGCGGTTAGAAAATACATAGGTGGTGTGTAATGAAAATATCACGATCACAATTAAAAGAAATTATTAGAGAGGAACTTGGTTTAATAAAGGAAACAACAATAAAAACTAAAAGTGGTCATAAGGTTGAATTAAGTGCTGCTGGGTCTAAATTAAAAATACATACCCACAGAGGTCCTATAGAAATAAACGGACATAAACAACTTAGTCAATTTATAAATATTTTACAGAAAAATTTTAGGATAGTATAAATCAGGAGGTCAGTATGGCAAAAGGTCTAGATTGCGGGACAAGTTATTATATAGCAGCAACAGATAAAAGTATTAAGAAACAACGCAATGTATTCTTAACAGTAGATGGTGATGCAAATCAAGTCAAAAGAATGTTAAAAAGACAGAGTATTCCATTTGTAGAGAAAGCAGGTAAGGTTCATATAGTTGGACAACATGCATTCAACTACGCACAAATCTTTTCAACAACAGAGTTGAGGAGACCAATGGCGAGTGGTTTATTAAATCCACAAGAGAGAGATGCATTACCTGTATTAAATGCAATTGTGGGTGAATTGATTGGTAAGGCTAAGAAAAATGAAATTTGTGTTTATTGTATTCCAGCAAAACCAATCGACCAAACAAGAGAAGTATCATATCACGAAGATGTATTACAACAAATTATTGCAGGATATGGATATAATGTTAAAGTAGTAGAAGAGAGTATAGCTCTAGCATATGAAGGTTTAGTAGATAACGATTTAACTGGTATTGCAATTTCAATGGGTGCTGGTATGTGTAACATATGTGTGATGTATCAAGGGATGTCATCACTATCATTTTCGGTTGCACGAGGTGGTGATTGGATTGATACAAATGTAGCAAACGATTGTGGTTGTCCAGTTGCTAAAGTAACGGCAGTTAAAGAAAATTCAAGTCAGTTAGATTTAACAAAAAGTGCAATTAATGATATTTATCAAGAGGGAAGTGAAGAGTACAACATAATAAATGCAATCCGTTCTTATTACGGAGCATTGGTTAATTATTTATTAACAAATTTGACACATCAGTTTAATAATGCTGAAAGTGTACCAAACTTTCCTGATAAAGTTCCAGTAGTATTTGGTGGTGGAACTGCTCTTGTTAAAGGATTTATGGAAGTGGTAGGAGAACAATTCAATCAAGAAGAGTTTCCTATACCAGTTAAAGATTTTACATTAGTAGAAGATGCTCACACAGCAGTCGCTAGAGGTTGTTTGAGTGAAGCACAACTTATTGAGGAGGAAGAGGGTGAAAATAACGAAGAATCATCTTAAAAAAATTATAAGAGAAGAAATTCAGAAGTTAAATGAAATTGAAGTACCAAAAGCTCGCACAGTAAAATTTACAAATGCTTACCCCAATGCTATTGTGCCAAAACATATAGACCAATTAGTTAGTGCTTATGAAAAAGTTGATAAGAAAATAGCTAAACAATTTAAAACTTTGGGTGATAAGTATAAAAAAACACTTCAAACTATGGGTAAATATGGTATGCAACCAGATAAATGGAAAAAAGAATATTCAAAATTAGAAAAAATAGGTAAAGATTTGATTAAATTTGTTAAGGGGAATTTATAATGAAATTAACTAGAAATACATTAAAAGAGCTTATTAGACAATCAATTAAAGAAATTGACTTCAAAGACCAAGAAGCTTTTAAGAAATATCAATCTCAACATAAAATGAGACCATCAACAACAGTTAATATTGGTGGTAAAGATACTACAGTTGGTCAGGCATCTGGTGAAGAAGGTGGTGATGAAGAAGGTGGTGGACTTACTCCAGAAGATGCATCATACGATGTTGATAAAGTTGAAAATAGTATTGATTGGGAAGGTGAACCAGATACAGACCAATTTCATGATTTAGTTGATGTATTAGAAAAAGAAAGCGAACTTACAGATGGTAGTTCAATATCATCGGGTGATTTAAATAATATTAAAGGGTGGATTGATTTATATGATGCTGCTCGTGAAGAAGGTGATCCTGGAAAAATTAAAGGTGCACTTAATGGGATAAAATATAATGCTGGTAAAAGAAAAGCTCCTGAATTTGGGGAATCCGTACATGAATCAGTAGCGAAGAAACCAATGAAATTAACTAGAAATACATTAAAAGAACTTATAAGACAATCTATAAAAGAGATTGATTTTGAAGACGAAGAAGCTTTTAAGAAATATCAATCTCAACATAAAATGAGACCAACAACACAGGTTAATATTGGTGGTAAAGATACTACAGTTGGTCAAGCATCTGGTGATGAAGGTGGTGAAGAAGGCGGTGGTTCTGAAGCTAAACAAGAATATGAACAGGCGGTTCAAAATTATAACGCCATGAAAGATGAATATGAGGATATGGTCGCAACAAATGCAGCCGGAGGTGGTGGTGGTTATGCTGAAGAAGAGATGGAAGATACAAAGCGTTATCTGGACATGGCCGGGGAAGATATGGAAGTTGCTAAGGACTATTATGAAAAAGAAAAAAGTAAAAGTCCTAAGCCCTCTGGAGATACAGGTTTAGGTAAAGATGGTTTACCAAAATCAGGTGGTGCTTTCTATAATCAATTAAATCAAAGTTTAGATATTTTAAAAGATAAACCAAAAGCAAAGAAAAAATTATTTTCAAAAATTAAAAGTATGTTTATGGGTGAATCAATTGAAGGAAAACCAAGAAGAACAACAGTTAAAGAAGTCAAAAAGTGGTTTAAAACACTTGAAGAAAACAGATATAAGAAAACTTATGCATCTGATGCTCGTAGAGTTTCTTGGTTGGTAAATAATAGTTTATCAGAAGATTATGAAGCGATGCCCGTCTCAATGAAAAAGAAATGGCCAAAGGCTGCATACAAAAGAGAAAGATTCTTAGCAAAAGAGTTTGTTAAACATTTACGGACTAGAGAGTTAGAACAAGAAGCTAAATTAAGAGAATCAATCCGAAAGATTGTTGTTGGTTTGATAAATGATTAAATTAAAATCATTAATATTAGAAAGTATACCAAAACCAATACCAACTGGAAAAAAATTTACTAATGCTCAATTAAAAACATTGAGAAATCAATATAAGAAGTTTCCCAACACAAAATGGTTTAGTAAGGCAGTCGATAAACATTTAGCTAAATTGAATAAAAAACAATTAGTACAATTATCATCTGCTAAAATTAGTATTATTTCTAAACTAGCCTTGGATAGAGTATTAAAGGGTGATTATATAAAAGAAGGAGTATTAACAGAATACAGAAAAGCCGTCATACTTTCTCCATCAAAGGCGAAAAAAATGATTGCTACTATTAAGAAACAAGAAAGAGTTTCTAAAGTATTTAAACACAAAGCTTCATATGATGGTAAAATGACAACAATTTATTCAATCCGTGCTAGAAACAAAAGTCATTATTCTGGAAACAATCCATATGGATTAGATATGTCAAGAGATAGTAAAGGTGGTTCTTATTTGATTCGTGTACATGAGGGAATATTAACAGAAGCTAAAATATCATCCGATGTTGCTCGCGCTGCTAAAAAACTTGGTATTAAATTTGATAAGAAAAAAGTAAGAACTATATTTACAAATGATTTTACTGGAGTTAATGAACCAGGTGAAAATGTTAAATACGATAGTTGGATGGATATGGATCCACAGGATTATCTACATCAGGGTAGAGAGTTAGTTAAGGTATTGAGTCGTAAATATAAAATCTATAAAAAAGTTCCATCTAGAACTGGGGCACATATTGTTTTTAGAAAAGATAAAAAAGATAAAAAAACAGAATTTACAATTACATATGTGAAGTCTATGGCGGGTCCGTATATAAATTACGAAGGTCTAAAAGGTCAATAATTAAATAGAGGTTAATATGGGAAGACACAAAAAGAAACGAGAACAAAAAGGTTTAAGAGTAGATGTAAGAAACAACAATGTAGAGTGGGCATTAAAGAAATTAAAAAGAATGGTTAAAGAAAGTGGTCAGATATTAGAATTAAAGAAAAGGAGTTATTATAAAAAACCATCAGCAGAAAGAAGAGAAAAAAAGAATTTACAAGCTTTACGACATAGATATAACCAAGAAAAAGAAAAAAAATATTAATAATTTTTAATAATCCTATATTTATAGGTACACAGATTTAAAATAATACACCGCGTAATGGATTTTGCGGTGTCTAAACATTCCAATAAACTTTATTAAGTTTCCTAATAAACTTATTCCAAATATAATACGAGGAGATAAATCATGGGTGATTTATTGAAAGAAGCTATCGCAGATGCTAAAGCAGTTCGTGAAACAGCACTTGCAAATGCAAAGATGGCACTAGAAGAAGCGTTTACTCCTCAGTTGAAATCTATGCTTTCTGCTAAACTTAAAGAAGATGAATTTGGTGACGATGAAGAAGAAATTGCAATCGCACCAGAAGAAGATGATGAGTTTGGTGGTGAAGAGGAAATTCCAGCTGAAGAACCTGAAATTGCTCCTGAAGAGGGTGATTATGGTATGGGTGAAGATGAGTTCGGTGGTGAGGAAGAAATTCCTGCTGAAGAACCTGCAATCGGTGAACCCGAAGTTGAAGAAGAAGGTATCATTGAAATCAATGGTGTGAAATACGCACCAATCGTTTCTGAAGAGGGTGAAGAAGAATTAGGTGGTGAGGAAGAGATTGGCATCGAAGATGACAATCTTGATCTTGAAGCTATTATTCGTGAACTTGAAACAGAAATCAACGAAGAAGATGATGCTTACGATGAGAAAGCCGATTCAACTGATGCTTCACATTTAGCCGAAGAAGATGATGCTTACGATGAAAATGTTGAAGGTAATGAACAACCTGAACACGTAGGTGGAACAATTGGTGAAGGTGAAGAGTCAGATGAAGAAGAAGTTGAAATCGATGAATCTTTATTTACTGAAGATGATAATGAAGACGATGACGAAGAAGCTGTTGAAGAACAGTCTGATTCTTCAAACATTGGTGCTGGTGACAACAAAGTTAATGTTGCTGATGGTAGTGATGAAGAAGATCCGGGTAATTCAACTGATGTTGAAGCTTTGGGTGAACAACTCAAAGAATATAAATCAGCAGTTCGTTTTCTTAAAGACAAACTTCACGAAGTCAATATTCTTAATGCAAAATTGTTGTTTACCAACAAATTGTTTAAGGAGTTCGCGCTTGATAACAATCAAAAACTAAAAGTAGTTGAAACATTTGACAGAACACAATCAACAAGAGAGATTAAACTTGTTTATTCTACACTTGCTGAACAGTTTAGTGATAATGGGACAATTAATAAAAGAAATCCAATTAGAGAATCAGCTAGTTCAAAATCCGGTTCAACTAAACCTTCTTCAAAATCACGTAAAGTGATTACTGAAGAAAGTTCTGTTGCTAATCGGTTTAAGAAATTAGCCGGTATTATAAACGGATAAATTAAATTAGGAGAAAATAATCATGAGTGATTATATTAATGAAAACCTATTGGGTACAAGTCCACATAAGTCTCAGCAAGCTGAAGCTAAAAAACTTGTAAACAAATGGGAAAAAACAGGACTTTTGGATGGTCTGAATGAAGATTTCCAAAAATCCGGAATGGCTGTAATGCTTGAAAATCAAGCAAAACAGTTAATTCAAGAAGCTACCTTTACTGGTGGTGGTTCAAGAGGAGCAGCCGCTGGTGCTGGTTCTGAAGAGTGGTCTGGCGTGGCTCTTCCATTGGTTCGTAGAATCTTTGGTGAGATTGCAGCTCAAGACTTTGTGAGTGTACAACCAATGAACTTACCTTCTGGTCTGGTATTTTACCTTGACTTTAAGTATGGTAAGACAACTGGTCAGGGTGTTGGGTTCGGTACTCAACAGGGTGCTCACGTACCCGGTGGTGCTGTAAATTCACTACAAGGTAAAACTGGTCCTAACACTCCATCTGGTTCATCCGCACCTTACGGTGTTGGTGGTTTGTATGGTGAAGGTCGGTATGACTATTCAATTAACCAAGCTAATTCTGGCGTATTGCTATTTGCAGCTGGTAGTAGTCCTCAGCCAAGCGCAGGTACTTGGACTCAAAAAGCAGCTACTTATAAAGATATTAACTTTAATCAAGAGTTTTCATCTTCAATAGGTGCACTTGATAGACTTGTTTATAACGGAAATGATCTCAGCACTGCTGACTTCAAAGCTGCTCGTTCATTCAACATCACACAATCAGCTAATGACGGAACTGCTTTAACTGATGGATACGCGAAAGTACTTCCACAGTTTACAAAAGTTAATACTGTAAATGGTATAGAGTATGTTACATTTATCGTATCTGCTAGTACTGGAGTAGCTTATACTGCTGGTTCAGCAGGCGCGGCTGGTGTATTTGTATCGTCATCTGTTAACTACTCAAAACAGCCTACAGAAGCTGTTAGAGGTGACTTTGAAGATACTGGTGGTGATGCTACTACTGATTCATTGGCAATTCCAGAAGTTGACTTACAACTTAGATCTCAAGCAATTGTTGCTAAGACTCGTAAATTGAAAGCTGTATGGACACCTGAATTAGCTCAAGACTTAAACGCCTACCATAGTGTAGACGCTGAAGCTGAGTTAACTTCAATGTTGTCTGAATACATCTCAATGGAAATCGATTTAGAAATCCTTGATATGCTTATTCAAGATGCAGTGACTCAAGACTATTGGTCAGTAACACCTGGTGAAGATTACGATGGTAGTGGTAATAGTGAATCTAATTGGAATATTACTACATTCTATGGTACTAGATTCGAATGGTGGCAAACACTTGTTCAGAAGATACAAAAAGTATCTAATGAAATTCATCGTTTGACACTTCGTGGTGGTGCTAACTTTGCTGTTGTATCTCCAAAGATTGCTACAATCCTTGAATCATTACCAGGATACATGAGCAATACCGATGGTAACAAAGCTCAGTTTGCTATGGGTGTACAAAGCATTGGTTCAATACAGAATAGATGGAATGTTTATAAGAATCCTTATATGACAGAAAATCAGATTCTTGTTGGATTTAGAGGAAGTAATTTCCTTGAAACAGGCGCTGTATACGCTCCATATGTACCGCTGATTATGACTCCTCTTGTATACGATCCATCCGACTTTACTCCACGTAAAGGTGTGATGACTCGATATGCTAAGAAGATGATTAGACCAGAGTTCTATGGTAAGATTGCTATTAAGGACCTTAACTTAATATAAGTTAAGTAATTCTTAATTAATCGTTGAAAAACCCTCTTTTATTAGAGGGTTTTTCTTTTATAGTGATATTTATATATGAACTATAGTATAATCTATGACTGATTGAAGTAGTCACTAAACATAATCAGTATAAAAAAAAACAATTAAATCCTGAGAGTAGTGACTCAACATTAGGAGAAATAAAATGGCAAAAAGAATAGGAAAATATAAATTAACTAAAAGAGATAGTGCATTATCTTTAATAGATGGTGGAAAAATAATTGGTAATTTGAATGTTTCTTCATTAGTAGGTGCACAACACAATCCAGGAATTGCTGGTCAATTATTCGTAACTGGTTCTGTTGTACAACCTGCAACTAATAACGGTAGTTTTACAGGCAGTGCATTTGTAGTATTAGCTTCACAAGGATAATATCAAATAAATTAGAGGGTTATATGAATAAAGTAGGTAAAAAAGTTATTTTTGATGACATTAACATGGAAATTAATTTTACTTTGGATGATATGCTAGATCATTTTGAAGTTAATGATTATACATTTCAAAATGGACAACTTCTAAATCCAGATAAAAGTTTGAATTTAGAAGAGGTAGAAAAATTAGTTAAACCATATATCAATGATAAAATAAAAGAAAAATTTGGTGAAGATTACGAAATATTTTCTTATTATGACACATTAAATTTATCTTGGAATGTTGAAATAGATGCAGTATCAAAAATAACTGATTATAGAAAAAAAGTTGAAAAAGAATTAAAATTACCTAAATTAAAAAAAGTATAATTTTAATTACAATCAAACCAAATGGGTGGGAAATATCTCACCCTTTTTTGTTTATTTCAATATTTATATATGAATAATACTACCACTAATGGAGAATAGTACATATGCCAAAATCACAATATATTTATTCCGATCCAACTATTGCTACATCGGCTAATGGTGATACCCCGTATGGATTATATGATAATGATGCTTCTTTTGTATCTGAATCTATAGATGTAGCTAAATATGTTTCAAGAAAACTTGGACATCCAGTTATGCAATTGGAGTTTAATAGTTCTTCAATATATGCTTGTTTTGAGGAATCTATATCGGATTATTCACAATATATAAACAATTATAACATGAAAAATTGGTTATGGGATCATTATGGAACAACAGATAGAATAAGTGGTTCAATGAGTACTGGTTCACACGAACCAATGCATCCAAGATTAGGTATGGCATTCGCGTTGTCGGAACAATATGGTGAAGCAGTAGGAGTTGGCGGTAGTACAGATATGTATTCCGGTTCAATTACTTTATCATCTTCTAGACAAGTTTATGATTTAGAAAATGATGCTTCATTAGAAAAAACGGGTGATAGATTAGAAATACAGAGAGTTTTTAATTATGGACCCGCTGCAATAACAAGATTTTATGATCCATTTGCTGGCTCATTTGACCAGAGAAGAATGTTAGATGATATGGGTATGGGTAATGTATCTCCATCAGTATCATTCATAATGAGACCACTTCATCAAGATATATCAAGGGCTAATGCTATAGAAACAAATGATAGAATTAGAAAATCAGCATATTCATTTGAGTTAATAAATAATAAATTAAGAATATTTCCTAGACCAGATACAGGAGATGTGGGAGATAAAGTATGGTTTCAGTATTATATAAGAAGTGAAAAGACCGCAAATACTGAAACTCATACAGTAAATAAAGTTAGCGACCCATCTAATGTTCCATATAAATTTATAACTTATTCAGAAATAAATGCTGCAGGTAGACAATGGATACGAAAGATGACCCTAGCGTTGGCAAAAGAATTATTGGGAATTATAAGAAGTAAATACGCATCAATGCCACTTCCAAATGGTGAAGTGAGTTTAGATGGTGAAGGTTTAAAAGCGGAAGGAAGAGAAGAAAAGGCAAATCTATTAGAGGAGTTGAAAGAATTTTTAGATTCAGTTTCATTGAGTGAGCGGGCTAGATTAGAACAAGAACAAGCAGAGTCTCAACAGTCGGTGTTATCCAAAGCACCACTGGGCATATATATAGGATAAATAAATGTCAAGAACAAGTCCATTTTTTATACCACAAAAGGAAATTGATACAATTGATTCAATGAATGAAGAATTGATTGATGAAATCATAGGACAATCAGTGGATATTTATAAGGTAAGTATTGATAATACAGATGAAAATGTATATGGTGAATCAACTACAAAATATTATGAAGTAGGGTTTAGAGTTAATTGTTTAATTCTATTTAATGAACCAGAAATAATACAGGATGATTTTGGCGCTGATGAAAACGCATCAATTGAGATGTATTTTCAGAGAAATAACTTATCAAGTGGTTCATTAAATTTTTATCCAGAAATGGGTGATATAGTAGATTGGAACAATCATTATTGGGAAATAAATGGAACAACTGAACCACAATTGATTGCAGGACATCCAGGATATAAACATAGTATTGTTGCAACAGCGCATAGAGCAAGACTTAGTTCATTACAAATAGAAGAGAGACCAAGATAATGGCAGTACAATTAATAACAAAAAAGAAAATAACTAAATTTGATACTGAAAGTCCAAACTTTAAACCATTACCAAAACCAGAGCCTGAAGAAATTAATGGTAATGTAATGGAAGAAGATATATATGGTGAAAGAAAACATTTATATCAACCAGATAACGGAAATCTTCAAATGAGTGAATTTATGACTGGTGTAATGAATAAATTGGATGGTTTAACAACATTAAATCCAGAAATAGTTGAAAAAAATAGAGCTATTGAAGTTGATATAAAAAGAGAAATTGCTATTAGTAAAGCTGATATAAATGGCGTTACATCTGAAGAGATTAAAGGTAAGGTTATGAATAAGAAAGATAAACTTAAAGCTTTAAGAGCTAGGAGAAAATAAGATGCCAACTCCTGAAATATGTAAAAGTTATAATTTAAGTCCGAAGGAATATGATGATTGTATCAATTATAGAGGTCATTATAGTACACCTGCTTATAAACATGGTGGAATAAGAAAAATTACTGGTGTTCAAAGGCCACAACAAAAAAATCAAGGTGGATATCTAGTTGGTCCATCTCATGAAGAAGGTGGAATACCTGCAATTGTAGGTGGAAATACACCCGTAGAATTAGAAGGTGGTGAATATATTGTAAATGCACAGACTGTTGAAGCAGTTGGTCAACCTTTTTTAGATAAATTAAATAGTACTCAAACGGAATATCATAACGGTGGATATGGACAAGGACAATTACCAGGTCCAAGTCAATTTGATAGGGGTGGTAAGGTTAATAAAAAGAAGAAATTACAAACTGGTGGAGTTGTACGTCATCCTGGTCCTGGTTCTAGAAAATCAACATCTCTATTAAGAGAATCTCATTTACCATGTCCTCCTGGAATGTATGAGTGGAATAACGCTTGTTTTCAAATGAGTAAAAATTTAGCTAACATGGGCAATAATATAGGTCGTACTGGTATGCGTAAAGGTGGTAAAGTTAATTCTACAAAAAAAATGCAACCGGGTGGATATGTGGGAAATAAAAAATTATCAAATACAAAAAGAAATAATAAGAATATAATGCGTAGAAGAACACTACGAACAACTTCTGTGTCTACTGGACATTCTCACACAAAATATACAGATGTACATGGTAATGGATATACAACAGGTGGTCAGGGTCATGAACATAATGTTGTTGGAGATCAAGTTCAAATAGCATGTCCACCAACAATGGCATGCCATAGTCATTAAAAATAATGTTAATTAGGATAATATAATGGCAATAAAACCAATCACAGATAAACAATTAGTTGATAAAACAACTATAAGTAGAGAATCACAAACATCACAACGAAATTTGAATACTCGTGGTGGTGGAAATGATTCTCAAACAGTTATTCCAGGAACAGATTTAAGTAAACAATATTCTATAACTCTTAAAGATATTGATACTTCTATAATGTCATATATAAAAAATGTTATAAAACCTACAGTTCAAGAAGCAAATGAACGAATTAAAGTTAATGTTATGTATGGTAATGAAGAAAGATGGAAATCAGTAAGAAAAAGAGGAGTAATGAGAGATAAAAATAATTCTCTTATTCTTCCATTGATTATGTTAAAAAGAACCGCTGTTGAAAAAAGTGATATTATACCTGGTTATGAACATGATATTAGAAGAAGATATACAGAGATAGTAAGAAATACCGGTTGGTCAAAAGATAATAAATATACAAGATTTGCTGTACAATCTGGTGAGTTACCTATATATGAAAATTTAGTTACAACCATTCCAAATTATGTAAATTTAACGTATGAATTTGTATTATGGACAAACTTTATAGAACAAATGAACCCGTTAGTTGAAACTTTTATGGAACATGACAAAACATATTGGGGTGATAAAGATACTTATAGATTTATATCTACATTAGATTCAGTAAGTGATGCGTCTGAGATGAATCAAGACGGAGAAAGATTTATCAAATCAACATTTTCAGTTACATCAAAAGCTTATTTATTACCAGAAGAAACAAATTCAATTGTTATGGGTAAGGTGAGTCAGGTTCAGAAAAGACTTACACCCATGAGAGTTATATTTGGAACTGAAAGTGATGCAACCAACCAGCAGGTAGAAAAATAAACTTAGTGTTTTCTAAAAAAAATATATACTTATATATGAAACTAATAATAATTTAAATCAAGAGGTTATAATATGGCAGATGCAGTAAAATTCACAGAAGATGAGATGAAACAAATTAATACTTTACAACAAGGTTATGTAAATTTACAAAATGCTTTAGGTCAATTGGGTGTTAATCGTATTAGATTGAATCAACAATTTGATGATTTAGATACAGCAGAAGATAATGTTAGAAATCAGTTTGTTGAAAATCAAACTAAAGAAAGAGAATTTGTTGATTCAATCAATAAAAAATATGGTGATGGTAATTTAGATTTAACTAGTGGTGTATTTACTCCTAAGTCAACCGAAGAAACTCCAGAAAAAACTGATAAAACTTTATAAATTTATAAAATAAATTTATTGTTTGGGATATTTTTTGTATATTTATATATGATTGATGCTTTATGCGCAATTCAATCTAAATTTTAAAATTTACAATCCTATAGGAGACCTCAAATGGCAGAAAAAATCGTATCCCCCGGTGTATTTACAAAAGAAATAGATGCTTCATTTTTACCAGCAGCAATTGGTGATATTGGAGCGGCAGTTATAGGTCCAACAGTTAAGGGGCCCGCATTAATTCCAACGGTTGTATCATCATATGCTGAATATCAAGCTAAATTTGGTGATGTATTTAAGAGCGGTAGTAATCAATTTCAGTATTTAACCTCGATAACTGCAGAAAATTATTTAAAACATTCTGGTAAATTAACTGTAGTTAGAATACTTGATGGAACTTTTGGTGGTGCAACTGCTACCGCACCTGTGGGATCTGGAAATTCTCATACTGGATCATCAAGTCCTGGTGTTGCACACGGTACAACTTCATTTACACTTAATACTATTGCAGATGGTGCTATAATGAATAATACTGGTTCTATAGGTCAATCAAAAAATATTTTAAAAGATAGTGGTTCAATAGATAATTTAAGATGGGAAATAGCATCTACTAACCCATCAAGAGGTACATTTACTCTTTTAGTTAGGAATGGTTCAGATATTCAAAATAGAAAACAAATATTAGAAACTTGGAATAATCTTTCATTAGATCCAAACTCTGATAATTATATTTCAAAAATGATTGGTGATTCTAAACAAGAAATTCAAAGTAGAGGTACTTCCGATCCTTATATACAACATAGTGGTAATTATCCACCAAAATCAAAATATGTTTACATATCAAATGTAAAAGATACTGTAGATTATCTTGATGAAAATGGTAGTATTAGAGTTAATGCATCTTCCGCATCTTTACCGGGTATTGGTAGTGGTTCATTTGATGGTTCATTTAGTGGTGGTGATAATGGATATGCTGGATTTGACGCATTGGGTTTAGTTGTTACTGGATCATCTACAGCGGCTGGACTTACAACAGCTTACAGTTTCTTTGAAAGCATTGGTTCATCTGATTCTCAAGGATATGCATTGTCATCTACAACAACTGATGATGGTGGTAAATCATACATAGATGCATTGTCTTTATTAAATAATGCAGACGAATATGATGTTAATATGATATTAATTCCTGGTATTATTGATACTGGTGGTACTGCTGGTATGAATGGTATTATAACAAAAGCTATTGATGTTTGTGAAGCAAGGGGCGATTGCTTCCTTATTTATGATATAACAAATCATAATACAACTAATTTATCTACAGTGACAACAGAAGCTGGAACAAGAGATTCAAATTATGCTGCTACTTATTGGCCTTGGGTACAAGTAAGCGATTCACAAACAGGAGCATTTAGATGGGTACCACCTTCAACAGTAATGGCTGGTATTTATGCTTTTAACGATAAAGTTGCCGCACCTTGGTTCGCTCCAGCTGGATTGAATCGTGGTGGTTTAGATAATGTAATTCAAGCTGAAAGAAAATTAACTCATGCTAATAGAGATACTTTATACGATTCAAATATTAATCCAATTGCAACATTCCCAGGTCAGGGCGTTGTAGTGTGGGGACAGAAAACACTTCAAAAGAAAGCATCGGCACTTGATCGTGTTAATGTAAGAAGATTAATGATTAAGGTAAAGAAATTTATTGCAGCTTCTTCAAGATTTTTGGTATTTGAACAAAATAATGCTACAACAAGAAATAGATTTTTGAATATAGCCAATCCATATCTCGAACAAGTTCAGGCTCAAAGTGGTTTAAATGCATTCAAGGTGGTGATGGATGATACAAATAATACTCCAGATATTGTAGATAGAAATATCTTATATGGACAAATATTCTTACAACCTACAAGAACTGCTGAGTTTATTGTATTAGACTTTACAATACAACCTACAGGTGCAACATTTCCTGAATAATTAGGAGAAATTAAATGGCGGAAAAAATAATATCCCCAGGTGTATTTTCAAAAGAGATAGATGCTTCATTTTTACCAGCTGTTATTGGTAATATTGGAGCAGTTGTAGTTGGTCCGACAGTTAAAGGTCCGGCATTAGTTCCAACGGTTATAAATTCATATGCTGAATATCAAGCTAAATTTGGTGATGTATTTAAAAGTGGTAGTAATTATTATCAATATTTAACATCTATGACCGCTAAAAATTATTTAAAACATTCAGGAAAAATGACTGTTGTTAGAATAATGGGAGCTGGTTATTCTCATGCAAGTGCTACAATATCATCTTCTATTGACCCAGCTATTGTTGGTGGTGGTATAGTCCATACTGGAAGTATAACTTTAGTAGGAGGACACTTATCTTCTGGTAGTAAGCCTAATCTATCTGCTTCATTTACACCTTATGGTGGTTCTAAGGTAGATTTTATTTTCACAGGTTCTCTTTCAGGCACTACAGATTCAGCTACACAGATATATGTATTATCTGGATCTAGTTTAGCAGGTTCTGCAGCCGCGTTAAGAAACGCAATTAATATCAGTAGTTCATTACATAATTTACCTATTTCAGCTTCTTTATATGGTACTAAAGTAGGTATTTCAGCAAGTATAGCTGGAGCTTTTGGAGTTATAGGTGGTAGTTCAATAACAACAAACACTCCAACTACTATTTATGGTGGTTCTGGAATCAATAACTATGTTAATTTAACAGGTTCTGCATGGCCAAAAAGCGGTTCTATACATACCGAAAATCTTACTGGTGGTACCGATTTCAATAGTAATGCATTTAAAATACCATTTAAATTACATACATTAGCTGATGGTGATATATTAAATAATTCTGCTAGCATTGGTACAAATAGTATCTTAACTGATGGAAGTCAAAATAATATTAGATGGGAAATAGGAAGTCTTAATAAGAATAAAGGTACATTTTCTCTTTTAATTAGAAGGGGTGATGATACTATAAAAAGAAAACAAATTATGGAAACTTGGAATAATATGTCATTAGATCCAAATCAATCAAATTATATTGCAAAAATGATTGGTGATCAAGATATAGCAATTGGTGGAACAGCCGATGACCCATATCTTACATATACAGGAGATTGGCCAAATAAATCAAAATATGTTAGAGTTGAAGTTCTTGATAACACTTTTGATTACCTTAATGAAAATGGTAATATTAGAGTCAATGCTGCTTCTGCATCATTACCTACATTTTATAGTGGTTCAAATAGTGGTTCAGGAGGCGGTGCATTTAGTGGTGGTTCTGATGGTACAATATCACATCCAATATTGTTTAATGAAAATATTGTTAGTACTAATACACAAGGTTTTAATCTTAATACTACTGCTGTAAAAGAACAATATACTAAAGCACTTAATTTACTTTCTAATGATGATGAATATGATTTTAATCTATTATTATTACCCGGAATTATTAGAAATTTAAGTGATCATACATCTGTTATTACAAAAGCAATTGATGTTTGTGAAGCTAGAGGTGACGCATTTGTTATTGTAGATTCAGTTGATTATAGTGTAACTAATTTAGGTACAGTAACAGATCAAGCTAAAGTTATGGATTCAAATTACGCAGCTACTTATTGGCCTTGGGTACAAGTTTCAGATCAACAAATAGGAACAAATGTATGGGTACCACCTTCAGTTGTGATGTCTGGTATTTATGCATTTAATGATAAAGTTGCCGCACCTTGGTTCGCTCCTGCTGGTTTGAATCGTGGTAGTTTAGATACAGTTGTACAGGCTGCTAGAAAATTAACTCATGCTAACAGAGATACTTTATACGATTCAAATGTTAATCCAATTGCAACATTCCCAGGTCAGGGCGTTGTAGTTTGGGGTCAAAAGACTTTACAGAAGAAATCTTCAGCACTTGATCGTGTTAACGTAAGAAGATTAATGATTAAAGTTAAGAAGTTTATTGCAGCTTCTTCAAGATTTTTGGTATTTGAACAAAATAATGCTACAACAAGAAATCGTTTCTTGAATATAGCAAATCCATATCTTGAACAAGTTCAAGCTCAAAGTGGTTTGAATGCTTTCAAGGTGGTGATGGATGATACAAATAATACTCCAGATATTGTAGATAGAAATATCTTATATGGACAAATATTTCTACAGCCTACAAAAACTGCTGAGTTTATTGTATTAGACTTTACAATACAACCTACAGGTGCAACATTTCCTGAATAAGGTACAATAAAATAAAATAAGAGTGGGGTTTATTTAAATATAAACCCCATTTTTTTATCTTTTTTATATTTATATATGAAAACATGTGTTGTTGTTAAACACTTAATATATTAGGAGAAAGAATATGGCAACTTTGATTGATGCTAATCAAGCGATGTTTACACCATTTGAACCGAAGTTAAAGAATCGATTTGTGATGTCAATTGATGGTATTCCAGCTTATTTGATTAAAACAGCAGCTAGACCTTCTATTACTTTTGAAGAAGTTGAACTTAATCACATGAATGTAAAAAGGTTTGTAAAAGGTAAAGGTACTTGGGATACTATTGAAATTACACTATATGATCCAGTTGTACCATCAGCAGCTCAAGCAGTAATGGAGTGGATTAGATTAGGACATGAATCAGTTACAGGTAGAGATGGGTATTCAGATTTTTATAAGAAAGATGTTGATTTTCAGGTTTTAGGTCCTGTTGGTGATGTGGTTGAACAATGGAAACTTAAAGGTACATGGATTGTTAGTGCTAACTTTAATGATTTAGATTTTTCATCAAGTGATCCAGCTGATATATCAGTTACTTTAAGGTATGATTACGCAATCCTTGAATTCTAATCAATAGAAAAAATTAATTCCGACAAAAATCCTCAACAAAAATTGAGGATTTTTTCTTTTAGTATATATTTATATATGAAATGTTATGTAATATTTTAAAGAGGTTATTAAAAATGTCAGAGAAAACTCAATTAACTACATTCAATAAGATTATAGAAGTAGTATTAAAACACGAAGGTGGGTATGTAAATGACCCAAATGATTTAGGAGGTGAAACCAAATATGGTATAACCAAAAGGTTTTATCCAAACGTGGATATTAAGAACTTAACTAAAGAACAAGCCAAAACAATATATCATCAAGATTATTGGAGAAGAGCTAAATGTGATGAAGTTCCACCCCATCTACGACATATCTATTTTGATATGTGTGTAAATTTTGGACAAGGTGGAGCGGTGAAAGTTTTACAAAGAACAGCAAATGCTAAAAACAAAGACAAAATTGATGTGGATGGTGGTATAGGACCAGCAACACTTAAAGCAATCCAGAATCTTGAACTTGAAAGAGTACGAGCCTATCGAGTATTAAGATTCGCTAACTTAGTTATTAAGAAACCAGAACAAGAACGATTTTGGTTTGGTTGGTATAGACGGGCAACCGAAGTATAGGGGAGGTAATGTAACATGGCAACAACAAATGAATTATATGAAACATTAAACAATCTGTGGGAAGACTTTCAAGAAAACCATAGAGCATTCACAGAAAAAGGTAACAAAGCTGCAGGTGGTAGAGCTCGAAAAGCAGTTGGTGAAGTAAAGAAATTAGTTACTGATTATAGGAAAGCATCTGTAACTGAATCAAAATAGTAGGAGTTAAAAATGGCAGAACAAAAACAAGAATTTAAATTTCCAACAGAAACAGTAGATTTACCTAGCGGTGGAAAAGTATATCCAAAAGATTCACCATTATCTATTGGAAAAATAGATATTAAGTATATGACGGCTAAAGAAGAAGATATTCTTACATCACAAAATCTTATTAAGAAGGGGGTTGTTATTAAACAATTATTAGATTCATTAATAGTTTCTGAAGGAGTTAACAGTGATGATTTGGTTTTAGGTGATAAGAATGCAGTTATGGTAGCTTCTAGGATTTTAGCATACGGTCCAGAATATACAGTAGAAGTAACTAATCCTAATACTGGTAATCTATTTGAACATACTTTTGATTTAACAGAATGTGAATTTAAGAATATATCAGATGATATAGATGGTAATGAATTTGAAGTTGAA
>Ga0080013_1002240_pt1 | contig 23234 bp, 26 predicted proteins | sample ETNvirenome_6_85_FD_69236 | JGI IMG/M metagenome (GOLD analysis project Ga0080013, IMG submission 69236) | Marine viral communities from the Pacific Ocean - ETNP_6_85 (SPADES assembly) (version 2) | ecosystem: Environmental > Aquatic > Marine > Oceanic | place: Pacific Ocean | collected 2013-06-19
CATATCTGGTCTAACGATCAATTCAATACTGAATTAATCATTATAAATAATACATTTATTTTGAATATAATATTTATTTTTCACAAATCAAACCTTATTTAAAAAATTGTTTCGGATTATTTATTTTTTCTCCTTGTTGAATACATTCGGCTAACCATTCTTCTGGTATAGTTTTTTTGCTAACATGAGTTATTCCTAATTTATTTGCATAAGCTTCATATGTTGTTTTACTGGCTTTTGAAATTCTCTGATTTGGATTTTGAAATACCATTCTAATATCAACACCTGGATTGCTTTGTAATACATGTTTCATTTTTTTACGATCTATTGCTGTCCAACGACCTTTTGTTTCTATATACATCATAGATCCATTGCGTTTAGTAAACACGAAATCTGGTGTATATTTTGCGTCTCGTTGAGGCACAATATATTTAATTACATCAGTTTCATAACGAAGTTCATAAGATGTTTCTTTAATTTGTTCAGCTACTAAAAGTTCTAAACCAGAACGGTAACCGTATTTATATGCAGCTTGGCGTTGTTTGCTACCAGCTGTATGCCAATGATTTTTTTTCATTATAATATAACTTTTATTTTAAATTTACCAATCAATCATTACTAAATTACCATTCCATCTCATAACGTTATCAGCTTTAAAATCTAAATCTAGATCTAGGTCAGGTAATCCAATCCGTTGTATATCTTGTTGTAACGCTCTTAAAAAATTAACAAGTTGTTCATTATTATCTCGTGCGCCTTCTGCATCTAGATAATCAAATATTGAAACTTCTCCTCCATGTTCTTTAGCAAAATCTTTAAAACCATTTATAAAATTATTAATTTCATTTGTTTCATTTATGTTTATTGATTCTGCTTTTGACATTATATACATATTTTTTCCGTCTACATAATGTACTGGAATAAATGTGCTATACATATCATATCTACCAACAATTATATCCGCAACTTTATATTCTTCAGATTCTGTAGTTATTTTAAAAAGTTTATCTTCACCATTAATACTATAAATACGACCATTATCACCTTTATCAAAAAATTCAAACTCTTTCTGATTAATTTTATTTACTAATCTAGTAGCTTCATCTTCTGACAATTCATTTAATATATTTTTAAGTCGTATCATTTGTTATTAAATGTTATATTTTTATCTAAATCTATTTGAACTACAAAATTTATATCAACATCTGGCCTTTTTCTGATAGGTTGTGCTGTTTTTCCAATTGCTAATAATTGTCCGGCGTCATTATATAAACCTATTGTTGTAATATATGGAGCAAAATCACTTCCAGATACAAAATTTTGATATGTTTTGTCATCATCTTTAGTTAATGTTAAATTTGATGACATATTAAAATCACCTGCATCAATTTTTGTAATTACATTTAATTCATGAATTGTTTTAGTACTTCTATAACTCGCAGTATATGGTAATGTTAATAAATTATCAAAACGATAATCTGGTGTTGATATTACTGAAATCCCTTGTTTATTAAATATATTTCCAACATGATTACTTTGTAAAAATGTACCCCCTTCAGTACGATTTCCTAGATATCCGATTTCTGTAGTAGTTAATGCTTTATTAAATATTCGTATTTCATCTAATTTTCCGTGCAAATAATTTGAATTTCTAAAACCACCAATATGTAACGAATGATCATTATCAATACGTGCAGATGCAGTAAATGGCGATAATGGATCTTGTAATAAATTTGCAGAAGCCGAAGCATGTAATGTACCATTAACATACATTTGCAAATAATTTTCAGACTTCTGGCAAACAATATGAGTCCATTCTGTTACTGTTGTTGATGACGTAATATTTGTTTTAAATTCAGTTGATCCTGCAGCAGAGAAAATTAATTGATTACTTCCTGATAATTCTAATTTAAAAGGATATTGTGGTGTTAAAGAACTAGATGCTTTTGTTATAATTATTTCATTTTCTACTGTTGAATTTGAAGCTGATATAAATAATGAAATAGAATAATCATTATTACGATCATATAAACCATTTAATTCGGTTTGAATATATCCACTTCCACTAAATTCTGCAGCAGTTCCTATATTTTTGTTTAATCCAGACGTACTTGGAACGCCGCTAACATATGTAACATTTTCAGATATATAAGGTATTCTTGACGTATCAAAATATTCATTAAATCCTTCATAATATTGAACTTCTGTTACAATAGATGATGTATTAAATGCAGCATCAAATAAATTACCATATATATCACTTGAAATATTTAATGGATTTGCTCCATAAAGCCAACCTCCATAAGTAGCACTACCATATAATGCATCATCCGAAGCTGTTATATTAAAACTTGCTGGTTTAATTCCTTCGCCGATCTTTAATTGAGGTATTGAAAATATGGATGCTGTTTGATATAAAAATTTTTTAGTTTCATTTAAATTTGTAGGTCCAAATGTAAAAGAAGGCTCAGTTTTTCTTTTATAAAATAGATGATTAATTGAAAAATATGTTACTGACTGTAAACTTCCGTCTATATTCGCAGCGTCATTATATTTTAATCCGCTTCCTAGTGCTGGTAAATATTTAGGATTTGTATATACTCCTTGCAATGGTAATAAACTACTAGTGGCACTGCCAGAAGTGGCACTAAACCGTTTAAAAGTTTGAAATGGATTAATTTTTACATCAGATATGTCGACTTTTTTAAACACAGATGGATATAATCCACGTTTTTTATCTTCGGTATTTTTTATTCTAGATTCTGGCATAATAGAAGCTTAATTGTATCTATTATAAATATTGATTAGATTAAATCCGTTAGAAATCTAACTTAACCCGGATTAACGCTTCTCGAGAAAATGATTTCAATAATGGCTTGCTCAGTTTAGCAACCGCTAATAATTCTCTATTATCATTATATAAACCTACTGTAGTAACATATGTTTTAGGATCATTTACGAAAGATGTTTGAGCTAATTGGCCTACACTTCCTGATGTATATGATGGATTATTAGAAAAATTATATTCTGCATTTTTTACTCTTACAAAATAATGAGTGCTTTTTACTTCTTCTGAATTTCTAGCTAATAATCCATGTGCGTCACCTGACGGAGCTGTTATTAATGCAGATCCTGATAAAGAATGATATAATGCAAAATGATTATTAGCTTCAGAACTAGAACTAATATTAGTTTGGAAACTTGCTGATGCGTCTAACATAGTACCATCTAAAACTAAAACTCCATGATCTGGATATGCTAATCCATAATATATTGGAGAAGTTGAACTATATACACCATTATTAATAGATCCAGAGACAATATTATATACTTTCCCAGAATCTCCTAAAGTTGCAGACGAAATACTAGAATCATCAATTAATGAAATTATTCTCGATTCACTAACTGCAATACTTCCTGTAGCATTAACTAGTATATCACGCGATGCTGAAATTGGTCTTATTGGTATTTCAAAATTTCCAGGGTCTAATCGTTCTTTCATTAAATTACGTTTAAAATTTATAACGTAAATTGAGTCTGTACTTGCAAGCCCGGTTGTAAATCTAGTATCACCAGGATTAAGTAATAATTGTTTATATTGAGAATATATTGCTTTTGATGGAGCATCATTTAATTGACCTTGTGAATCAGATCCACTTCCTAATGCATGTCCATAAGCTAAAGAAAATTGTGTAGCTGCTCCATCTGCAGACGGATCTTTTTGTAATACATCTACATAATATTGTCGTTGTGATGTAGTTTGGGTAGAACTAGTAAAATATGTAGTTAAACTTGCTACACTATCACTCCATAATCCTGCAGTTACAGTTTCTGTTTGTTTTGAAACAACGTCATTAACCATATCAAATTTAGTAAAAGTCCGGCCGAATCTAGCTACAGATCTTAATGCTTCTTGTTCAGCTACCATTTCATTAGCTAATTGTTGTGCTAATTGTAGTACTTGTTCATTTATCGACTGTACTGTTTCCGGTGCATCTTCTCTAGGAGCTTCTTGTCTCGGTGATATTTGTCTCGCAGCTGCTCGGCCTCTTGCAAGAGGCCCACGCGGTAACCCACCATGTCTTGGTTGTTGTCTTAATTTATGTATAATGTTATCAACATTCATTTTTTTAACCTATTTTATTTTATATCGTCACAGTAGTCGCTTTTGTAACAGTTACAGTAATAGTTTTCTGTCCACCTGTTTCATTTCCAATTATAGTAACGGTACATGTTTTATCTTCGAGTAGATGTGTTTTTCCTATAATCTCAAACTCATATCCAGATACTGCAACACTTGTTGCTTCACTATCTCCTACAAAACTAGGCGTAGTTGGAAGTACTGAATTTTGTAAAGCTCTAGTAACACTTATATCGGCAACCGTTGAATCAGAAAGAATAGCCGTATATCCTAAATTTGAATTTCCACTTTGGAAATTACTAGTATTAGGCCTAATAGGAGCACTGTCTCCAGGAGCTTGTAATGTTATTATAGTATTACCTACTGTTATAACAGGAATATTAGTAGTTTGTTTTGGCAATGTGATTAATTTATATCGAAGAGCTTGGGTTTCATCCGGTATTGCTTCAGTAATTGGCATATTTTCAATAATATAACCATAATATGCTGTTCCGAGTGGATGATCTACATTCCATAATGAATAATCTATTTCATCATCTCCTAAAGCAAATTGTGTAATATTAAAAGCATTTCCTCCTTGTGCTAATAATTCACGTCCTTTTTTTGTTAATATAGCATCGACTGTAACCGAACTATTATTTAAGTATCCCATAATTGATTTCCTATTTTAAATAAATATAATTCATAAAAATTTTATGGTATTATAAAACTTCCTTGTTGTCCATTTGATTGATATATTAGTTGATTTGGATTTGCAGTTCTAAATTCAACCACCGGTTTTCCGTCTACTGTATCAGGCGAATCTACATTAAAATCAGCTGATGTCATTTTTGCTCCAGCATATTTCTGATTATTAATACCAGTAGGTAAAAAATCAGATACTTCAGCTGCCGAATAACTTGATGTATTATTTATAATCTCTCGAGATTGTTTAAATTCCGATTTCGAACTTCCGGAGGCATATGGAGATAATGCTTCACTTAGCCAATAAGGAGAAGATGTAGATATATAACCACTTCCAGATTTAATTAAATAATTTTTTGAATAAGTCGTACCATTATATTTATCAGCTACTGAAGCAGTTATATATCCCTGATATTGATCATCATCAATAGCAGATAATGTTAAAACACGAGCTTCCATATTTCCAGTATATACAATATAATCTGCAGATGCTGTAGGTGATAAATTATCAATAGTTGTAGTATATGCAACATCAAATCTTTTAATTCTCGGAAGAATTTTGTCTTTATTTCTTTCCAGAATATTTGGCTGTATTAATATACCACTTAATAAATCAACACGCGCTGGTAATAATTGTTCTAATTGTTTAAAAAATGATAAATCAAATAACGTAAATATTTTAATATATTCGTTAATATCATTTTTTTCTTCATATTTTTTCCAATATGATTGTGCTTGTTGAACTAACTTAGGATATGATTTATCTTCTGTTTCTCCCGGGTCTCCTATATAATCATCTAATTCAGTATATCCCAATTGTGCAATGATATCTTCATTAATCATCGTTTGCGGAGAAAAATATACTCCTAATTTTTTACTATCTAATGGAGCTTTATCAAACTGACTTCGTTCAGCTCGAGCTTTAACGTCTAAATTTCCAATTAATTCATTAGATTCAATTCGAATTTTATTATCATCAAATGTTCCTGCTCCTAATGATATTCCGTCATAATAATACGTTTCTTCTATAGAATCATATGGTATATTTGTAGACCAAGATGCAAACGAAGCTGATATATCTGAAGATTTTGGTTCTACACCTGATAAACTTGAAGTAGTAGAATGATCTATTTTTTGTGTTAATGGCAATCTAAATATTAATTCGTCATATGCATCATTATTACCATCATAAGCTGCAGGAGCACCAACGTGATTATTAAATGCAGAATCTTGTAAACTACTTGACCATAATCTGAGTTCTTGAAGATGTCCTTCGAATCTATTAGATCCCATAGTACCACCTAATACCAATGATCCAGAATCTTCAAATGATCCTGTTATAGAAGCACTTGCAGCTGCTATAATCTTACCATATTTTGATTTTTTTGTAATTAAATCTAATTTATCTCCATTAGTACGTAATATTGTAGTTAAATAATCTCCATTAAATAATTCAATTTGATTAGAACTAGTAGTATTTATTTGCATTGAACCTAATGTACCACTTCCAAAATCAACAGAAACTATATTACTACCAATAGTAAATAAATTCATTGTACCAGACATGGTTGGATTAGTAATAACATTATCTGTTCTAAATCGCAATTCTACAGAATCTATAGATTGAGAATAATGTACCGTTACTGTCCCAGCTGGATTTTTTATTAAATCTAATGCGTAATCAAAATTTAATTTTTCATATACTGGTGCTTTATTAAGCCTGGGTCCGCCATATTCATTAATACTTATCATGGATTGAGGAATGCCATAACATGATAATAATGCTTGCACACTTCGCTTTGTTCCCTTAGACTTTAATAATAAAGGTAAATTATTAACAATACGTCTCCATATGGTATACGTCATATCTTTACCGGAAACAGCTGGGTCTCCGATACTATTTGAGCCGGTTACCGGTATTCCAGATTCATTGGTGCCTAAAATATATTGCCATAATTCTTGATCTTGTCTTCCATCTGTTAAATTCCATCCAAATTGTTTTGCTACTGAATAAAGTAATTCATTAGGCATACCTAATTTTGGATTTTCTTCTCGATTATGTATTTTAGACATATGATTGATATATGTATAAAGTATATCATAATGATGTCCTAACATATTAACAAATGTAGATACATTAACAAAATCATCATTATCTCTTAAGTATAATGGTACCGAATAAATTAATGAATTTACATTTTCAATATCATATAACGATGATGACTCATGTAAATTATTATACCAAGATGTAAATTGGCTACTAGATACTGGGTATAATTCATATGGATATGTAGAATTTGCTTTAGGTACTGGAGATACATAACTTCCAGTTAAATTAGAAACAACTGGAAATTCATGTGGAATATTATATGTAGTTAATTTCGACGCTGAATTATAATATAAAAACTTTTCAAAATCATCAAATCCGCTAATTAAATTAGTTTTAGAACTAGCAAAATCAGATGAATTAGTTGAAGCTTCACTTCCAGATATTCCTTCTAATATTAAACTTTGTGATGCATAATATTCTATTAATTGTAATTTATATTTAAAATTTTCTAAACGTTCGGTAGCTGAACTATAAAAAATAAAATTATTAAAATCAGTATAATCAATGTTTAACTTTATTCCAGATAAACTACCAGAAAAAAATGTATCTACAACTTCTTGTGAAGTTTGAACTGATGATCCTAATAAATCAGTCCAGGTTTTTAATCCCGTTTCTGCGGATGTGTTATACGAATAATTTGCTTGCCAATTCGGATTAGATAATTTATTAAATTGAGCATCTATTTGCTGACTCGCAATATGTACTCTATCAATATATGCAGGTTTTTGTTCTTCAACTACCCAACATTTAAAATCGACTAAAATATCATCAGATAATGGCTCATTTAATTTAACGTATAAATATTCTCCAATAACAACACTGTTAACAAATAATACACAGTTATTTTTACTAAAATTTAATAAATATGTTTTATAATATCTACTAGATGTTTGTTTTACTGTTTGTATATAATTTGTAATTTGTTGCAAAAACTCCGGATGTTCTGCATTAATTGCACGTAATTTTATTTCCGTACGATCTGGAGATATTTCATCAATTCTTAAATGTTGTCTACCATAATTACCAATTAAATTTTTAAAAAAGTTAATAGTAATATCATATGTACTAGGACTTAAATTTAAGTTGTTAAATTCTGTATATAAATCAATTCCAAATGCTTGATTTAATGATATTATTTTATTTGTGTCGTCTTTAAATTCTGGTATTTTCTGTTGAAATGTAGTATTATAATTTGCTGTTATCCAGTTATCACTAGAATGTATATGAAGTTCTACACTTTGCTCATCAGTTTGGTTTATAATAGATGTGTTAAAATATACTGCCTCTTCTTTATCAAAATCCAAAAATTCAGTTTTACTTTTTGATATTCGTTCACCTGAAATAGATTTAGTTCTATTTAATATTTGATCGATATTTTTATATTGATTTAACATTATATTTCTCTATTCCATTCATCAACATTTTTAGATGCATCTGTTATAGACCAATAAGTTTGATCTGCATTTATTGTGCTATATTTATTAGGATCATTTTTCCCAGCTTGAGCTGTTATACTAAATGTATCTCCAACTTCAAATTCAGAATTTGCAATAACTACATTTTTATAAGCATTTTGTACTTGATATTGTAAAATTTCCCCTCCTCCAGCATATGGGCTTTCAAAATCAAAATATTGTATATAATCTCGTTGTGTATATTTATCCGGGCCGCTTCTTGCAATATAAAAATATATTGTATTTTTTGCATGATCACCGGTATTGTCGTCACTATCATACCTAAAATTAATTTTAACCCGGAATCTTAAATCAGCTCCAGATTCTTTAATTTCTTTAGTTATATAATATTTATTTGGTCGTTTTTGAAGTTGTCCTTCTTCTAATTCATCTATTAATATTCCAGATTTAGCCCCGGAAAGAATTTTTCTATTTTCTGATGGTTTATATCTTGCATATATAAGATCTTGCGCCGGTCCAGAAAGATCTAAATCTAAATCTAAATCAACATTATCAGTGCCAATAATTCTTGTATTAGCTGGAAATTTAAAATAATTAAATTGGGTGTCTATAACTTTTAATATTGATTTTGTTAATACCTTCGTTGAAGTTGGTTCTATAATTAATAATGGATTATTATCTTCTTCATCTTGTAATTTAATTGCACCAGCATTATTCCTAGGAACTACACTTATATTATTTGATTTATAATTTAATCCATTTTTTTGATATTTTACTTGGGTTTCAAGAATCCTAGGATCTTTTTCTATAGCCCTACCAACAGCCTGTTGTACCACACTCTGTATTATTTGTTTTCCTATTTTTGCCATTATCTAACTACTTTAAAATAAATCTGGTCATCAATATATTCTTCTGTGATTCCATCTTTAATTTTAAATTCTAATCGATAATATCTTTCTGGCATAAAACTATTCATGTCGACATATATAAAATTACTAGTAGAATCACAACTTACTTTATTATAAATATCATCAAACGGAATTATGTATTCATCTGTAGCTGCATCTCGAATAGCGTAATATGTAGTTTCCGGTAAACGTTTTACTGTTTGTATTGGAAATAAATTAGTAGCAGATTTCCCAGGAAACTTATCTCGAGCATAAATACGTATTTTACTAATTTCATTATCTTTATATTGAGGCTTAATTTTTGTATGCGATAAATATGAATCTAAATCAATCTGCGATAAACTACTTGTATATTCAGAATTATCAAAATACATTATTAATTTAGGAACATATATAGTATGAGTTTCTCTACTAAAATATCTAACAACACCTTTATTAGCACTTATTTCATCAGCATCTGAAAATTTTAATAAAAATCCATTATTATCAATCGTACGATTACCACTCCCACTTATCCAAAGTTGTATAGCATCACTAACGTCAATATTAATATCAGAAGTTCTATACGAAAATGATTCGTTTTCAGTTAGCCCCGATTGATGAAAAAATGATTGATTAAAAATAGAAGAATTAAATGTACCACTACCACTTTGCCATAACCAACTACCACCCGTTCCAGAACCCGACACATATAATGATGTATTATTTACTCGTACATTTTGGCTACTAGATATCCATAAATTATTATCAACATTAGCTCCATCAATGGTATATGTTTGAGAATCTAAAGACCACGATGCAGCTGGTTCAGCCCAACGGATTCCATTTGTTTTAACCGGAATACTTGATAAAAATCCAGTACCATTAACCCATGGCTGTGCAGTTATTTTAGCATCTATAGTATATTCAGACGGCAATCCTTTTGCGTCACACGCATATAATTGTAAAATAAATTTACATGAATCTAATCCAACAGAATATTTTGTTAATGCAGTTTGAATATCAGACATATTAAATTTAATAACAGATCTAGATAATTTAAATGTCCCTCCGTCAGTATGTAAACGTTTGCCAATTTCCAATATTTCATCTAAACCAGTATTTATATCTGGTTCATGTTCATATAAAGTAGCATCACTATCAGCATAAAATATTCTAAACATATTAATCCTTATTAACCTAATGTTACTTTATACCAGGAACTAGCACTAGCAAAATATAAATCTCCGCTTGATGATACAGCCAACATTCCATTAACAGCTGTAGTCAATGAAGAACCAGTTCCAAATGTTAATGTACTAGATACAAATGATGATGTTACAGCTGTTGTTGCATACGACGCCGATACAGCTGTTGTTACATATGACGCCGATGTAGCATTTGCTACAGTTCCATCTATATTTCCCACAGCAACATATGAAGCAGTAGTACATGTTCCTGTTACTTGTCCAACCAACGAACCTGTAAAAGATCCAGTTATTGTAGTACTAACATTTAATGAACCAGATACACTCAGAGATCCGGAAAAAACAGTTGTATCTGGGGTAGTACCAGTTAATACATCATATACATCTGATATAAAACTAGCTGATATTAATCCTCCTGATGTTATTTGTGCGCGATTTGTAGATAATACGCCCATAATTTTCCTTTTTTTCTATAAATATTATATCGTTAATAATTTATCACCCTTCCTCGTATATCACTATTTGGATATTTTACTTCAAATATACTAGGATCTAATGAAGGATATATTACTCCATTTTTCGTAGCGCTAGTTAAATCATATATATTTCCTGAATATCCTGCATTAGAATCATATAAATTTAATAAACGAACATTAATAACATTCTGTACTCCCTTTATATTGCCGATAAGATTGGTTATTTCTGATTTAATAATAGGTTGATTAATTTGCCATTTATTAATATTGAAGTATGATTTTAATTTATTAATACATTTTAGTAATACTTCATTACTATTAAAATTACTTAATACTGAAATTTCAAAATCTACACCTATATTAATGATAAATGCATCTTTAATATTAATAGCATCAGTTAACATTCGATAGTAATTTAAATATGTTTTTAAATTTTCTTTTACTGCATCATTTGCTGCTGTTAATTGATTTGAATTATTTATGCCTAATATATACATGTTTAATGCTAAAGGATTTGCAATCCTCGATTCAACTAATTCTTTTTGTGTTATTTGATCATCTGGAACAATATATGCTTTTGTAATACTACCAAATCTAGACGGCATTGAATATGTTCTAATTATATAATCTTCTCTTGTTACTAATCGATTTTGTGTAGCAAAACTAGACATTGCATTATTTTTAATATCTTGTAATGAATCTGCAGTTTTTGCGCCAGAAGCAGCTTCTGGATTTGTTATCGATAATGATCTTTTAATAAAATTTACTATAGGCGCACTAGTAGTAGCATTAATATTATCATCAAACTCTATAGTATTTAATTCAGTGAGCGTACCAGCTGGTACATTGTCTTTTAATCCATTACCAGTAGTATAAGTTACAGTTAATGTAGTATTAGACGGTGCTTGACCATAAGTTCTTGTATATAAAAAATTAGAAGGATCTATATCTACATCTAAATTACGCCTAAATCCAGATAATCCATTACCAACATTATCTGGATTTGGAATAACCTCTTCGTCATTATTATCAGATACACCAGATCCAAATTGTAATTCTATTAATCCATCTGCACGAAGTCTTGTAATAAAACGTTTAGATGATTTTCTTAATTTTAATAAACTTGGTGCACCCGCTCGGTATACAGATAATTCTGGATCATTTTCAGCTAAATTTGGAATTGATTCAAATACAGTATCTTGTGCTAAATATGGAACTTCTGTCCAAGCATCCCCATCTGATTCAGTTACAGATTCTACCTCAATAATATTAGAATCATTAATAACTACTTTATCATATGCAACTGGAGATCCGAATGTAAATTCTTGAGTTTTTAATTCTCCGGAAACAGCCCGGGCTTGTTTTTTTAATAAATAATATGTAGGAAGTTTTGTAGTATCATCTGTTTCATATATAGTAATTTCGGTATTATCATATGATGAAGAATACCGGAAATCTATATTATCTAATATACGAAATACCGCATTACCATTTGTTTGATTAACTGACATACCAGGTTTAATTGATAATGCATAATCATAGTCTGGTTTAACATTATCGCCAGTACCGGTTGCCGGTAATAATTGGAATACATCTAAATTAACATATGCAGGAATTGAATTTTTTGGTTGATATCCTAAATTTCTAGCTAAATCAAAAATATTACCCCGCTCTTGAGCATGTTCTAAAAATGTTTCTTTTAAATTAGAATCCATATAATAACTTAAAACATCTCCAACATATGCAGCCATTTCCATGAACAATGTACCCGGAGACGCATCGCTAAAATCAGTATATGAATCCGGAAAATATTGTTGTGTAAAGTCAATTAAATTTTTCTTAAATTGACCAAAATCTTTTCCTAAATATGTAATATCTTTTTCCATAGTCTATATACTTTTTTAATTAATAGGCGTGCCACTTCCTCCAGGAACTTCTGCTGTAATATTATTTACTGTAATAGTTCCCGCACTTCCTACTGATATTCCAATTGTAGTATTAGAAGGAATGTTATTAACCGCAAATTTAATAGATATATTTATAGTACTATTATCACTATCAATAGTAGTTAATATGTCAATAATTTCTATATAACTCATCCACAAATTAACTGCTTCTTTAATTACATCTTGTACATTAATTTTTATTTCTTCTATTGTGTGCTCAAAAATTAATGTTAACAAATCACTTCCAAACGTAGGTTTTTCATAAATTTCTCCCTTCCTAGTAAGTAATAAATGTTTTAAATTTTGCAGAGCTTGTGATTCTGTTAATGTTTCTGGTATAAACATACCCTGCCCCGGAACAAGATTTAGTGAAGTTCCCAATACTCTATCACCAAGGTGAAAATTAGTAATTATTTCGTCTTCAATTAATTCATATCCATAATTTGGCATTATCTATTTCCTTTTTTCTCATCTATTGCTTTCATTAAAGCAGAATAATCTTTTGTCATTGCTTTTGCAACCACCGGATCTACTTTCATATTTTTTCCTGTTTCTGGATCTTGCATAACAGCTGGTGCTTGTGGCTGCGTATTTTGACGCATCATACCAAATCCAGGTGCATCGGCTGAAGTAAATGATAAATCATTATAACTTTCATTCATTATACTTGCATATTTACTAACTGGATTTGGATCATGTAAACTAGTTGTTTCATTTAAAATATCAGCAAATCCTGTTTTTTTAAATTTAGGTACTTTTTTAGATTTTTTTAAAGAAGTTTTATTTTCTTGCAATTGGTCTGTTTTTATTTCATTAACAGTTGATTGTAACCCTTCCTTTAAAATTTCAGATAATTCTTGTTTTATTACGTTTCGTACTTCTTCTCGAATTGTCTTTTTCAAAATTGTAAAAAATGTTTTTTGTTCCATAATAGTTTTATTTTATAAATAAATATTATGATTATAGATTTATGGTGGAAATTTCCCATCCTGTATTTGATTTCGGCCCATAAACTGAATTAGTAGACGAATCAATATAATAATCTCCTATATCTCCAATAGAATTATTAGGAACGCCTAATTGATTAATTACTTGACTAGGCGCTTCTTTTAATACAGTTAATAAATCTTGTTGTTGTTGTATTAATTCCCGTATTAATCGTTCTCTATTTAATATATCTTCATCTGACACATTTACTACTCTATAAAATTCGCTAGATAACCCACTATCTATTCCATTTAATCTATCTAATTCATTTGCTAATTCCTGAGATATATCAAATATTTCATTAACACAAATTCCTCCTAATTTATTTACAGATTTAGCTAAATTAGAATTCGAAGATCCATTTGATCTATTTACGGCTTTTTGAACACCTTCTAATGCTTTTATAGCAGATTTAATATTAGTAATAAGTTGTGTAAGTGTATTTATTATTTCAGTAATAGGTCCATTAGGTACCCCAGGAACTGACGGTATTGCTATTTGAATTATTTTTATAACAGTTCCAATAGTTCCTACGTTTTGCAAAATAGGAATAATAGTATTTATTAAATCTAATAATTGTTTTAATGTTTCAATTGCTTCTTGAATTTGTTTTAATTGATCTTTTAATTCATTTATTATAGGATCTTCGCATTTAGTATTTTCTGGTACCATAGCAGCTTTATTAGATAAATCAGTTGCAAATTTAGAAATTTGCTCAGCTTGTTTCATTATAGCTGGTATGATACGTTTTATAATATCTAATGGTATTGATGCTCCTATTGCCATTATCGTCTCTCCGGATGTTTATCAAACATTATATGTTCATTTTCTAATTGTTTAAACAAAGGTCCAAACTCTTGATCATATATAGCAGTACAAGCCTCCCCAGATTCTCCAGCAAATCCAACAGATACCATATCTACTAATTTTTCTAAAATTTCTTTAACAACGCCTCCATATAACATAGCTTCTTTATTATTACTAGTTCCAAATCTTATTTTTGGAGAATTTATTTCAATTGCTTTTTTCGAATCTAATGCTATAATATCTGTTTTAGCTTTTAATATAACTCTATCTGCAACTCCTATAAATTGCGAACCATTATAATCCGACTCAGATGTTCCAATATTAAGTTTATTATTTAATATGAGATTTGATAATTTTTGAGTAGAAGTTAAATACAAAGAAGAATAATCAGATTTTATATTTTCATTAATAAATTGTTTATCGTCATTATGTTCTTTAGTATTAGAAAGTATTATTACTGGGTCTCCTTGAGTTTCAGTATCTCCTAATAAACGGGACTGGATTACATTATTATTAAATTTGGTAGTGCTTCCTAGGCGGATAGTATTTCCAAACCGTCCAGATAAAACACGATCTCCTGGATATAATTGTAATAATGATATATTTTTTTCTGTTATTTCTTTGTATCTTTTTCGTTTTAATTCAACATGTTGTTCTGTTAATTTTTGTTCTGAAATAGAAACAAGTGAATTAATATTGCTAGAACTATTTGAACTAAATGATGAAATATAATACCATTGACTACTAAAATCATCGTGTTTACTATTAGATTTAAATCCACGAATTATTAAAACTTGTTCTCCTTTAACTGGTACTTGAACATTATTAATATCATATGGTATTGCAGTACGTATATTTCTATCTTTACTAGTTGTAATATCGATAATTTTTACACGTATAGAGTATGGTTTTATTTTTTCTTTTTTGTTTTTTTTATCTGGATTTGTATATGTATCATCATATCCAGTAATAACTTCTCCAATTTCAAAACGAACTTCACTCATCGTTTTCCTCTTTTAATCTAGATTTTGCTATGTCTATTTTTTTATTTAATTGTTTTTCTTCTTCTTCAATTAAATTTAATTCAGATTCTAATTCACCAGTTAATGTGTCATCTGCAATTTGTAATAATTGTTTCTTTTCATCATCACTTAATAAGCTATCAGATCCTACTATAGTTTGTTTAGTTGAAATATATCGTTGTACTATTGCGGTTAATTTGACTAGATGATCATCATTTTTAACAGATACTTCTAAATATTCTTTAATTAACGGAACAATTATTGTTGCATCCGACGAACTACGTATTAATGGTTGCAATTGAGAAATCAATTGATTTATTTGTCTAGAAGTTCGTTTAGAATTATGATATACATCAGACATTAAATCCGAAAATGTAACTCCTTTAAATAGTTCTTCATTATTATCCATAATATGATACTTTAAATATAAATATCAAAAGGGCAATTTTATGAATTCTGTTTTTTCATATTCTTTAAATTTAACTTCGTATATCTGTTTAAGAATTTTAATTACACGTGTAATATTATTAGTTTGTAAGCCTGTTCGTTCTCTTATAAAAACATATAAAGCTTTTTTATTAAATTCTTCAATATTTTCTCTTGTTTCAAAAATATGTAGTATAGAATCAGCTACATGTATATCTGTTTGATTGGAAAATATATAAGTTAAATTATCATGACAATAATCTATATATGCATCCATAAAATACTTTAATGTTTGTCGCATTTCATCATTATGAATTTCAATTAATACATTTCGATTTTCATCAATATTGACGGGTTCGGTTCTTTGTTTTAATTTAACATATGCTTTTTGATTTTCAGCAATTAAATAATTAAAAGAAGATCTAGTATAATAAGAATATGCTTTTCCATTTTCTGGATTAAACTTATCTAATCTAGCTGTTAAATATGTAACTAAATCCGTTTGTAAATCTTTGAAATTAGATCTTATATATGTTGGTTTCATTTTATTTATAAGATTTTCAGCTAATTTCATAAGAGCTGGATAAACAAACCTTTTATAGATACGTTCTCGTAATTGTGGCTTATCTACTGTTTGATTATATGCTGTAATAGATAATTCTGTTATTTTAGTCCAATACTTATTACTCTTCTTCTTTTTCCGGCCCATTAAAATCTCCTTTTAATTCATCTATAATTTGTTTTAACATTTGAAATGTAGTTCCTGCTTCGTCTTCTGATTCAAATGCACCAAGTCGATCAATTTGTTTCATATTATCATATGCTTTTTGTATTCGGTCATACATGAAAATATTAGTTTTTTCTACATCTATATAATAATCTTCTATATCTGCCAACAACCCGGCTAATATATAAGCTCTATAACCCATATACCCAGCGATTCCTGCAAAAATAATACATAAAATAATTAGTAATATCATAATAATTAATCTTTATTAAATGAACTAAAAATATCCGTTATAGACTCTTTTATATTCGGATTAGCTTCTGCTAAATTCTTTAACGCATTAGATTTAGTAGTTTTAGATTTCTCAGAAGTTTTAATAGGTGTTCCGTTTTTATAATTTCTCCATCGCTCATATTCAATTTGTGCAGCCATATGATCTGCATGATGAAGAATTATTGGCAAATTTGTTTTTAATTTAGCTTGTGCTGATCTAGAAATAAAATATGGTTTATTAGCATCATCATATATACCATCATGTATTTTAATTGCTTGATATTCATTCCAAGACATATTCACATTATATTTATGAAGTAAAAATAGTGATAAATCTGGTACCATAGTAAATGGAATCTTTTCATTATGTTTATAAAGTCTTCCCATATTTTTACGATGCCAATCTGAAGTCTCTGTTTGATATACTTCATTTCCTTGTCCTGGAAAACCACATTTACCTAAATCATGATGCATAGCAGAAAATAATAATTCTTCTTTAGTATATCCAGACATATCAGCTTCTTGATGAAACCAAACTTCATATAAAGTTTCTGCACAATCTATTACTCGAAGCACATGATCTACATAGCCTCCTGCAAAAGCATTATGATAATGAGCCATGGATGAAGCCGGCATAAATACCAATCGTTCTTCAAATTCATCATATAATTTATTTAATTGATCTTTTCTAGTAGGAAATAAAGTATTAACTATTTCTCGATACTTAGTCCAATTATCTTTAATTTGTTGTGCTTCTAACATTTATTTTAATAATATATAATTATTTTGATAATTCCAATATTTGGCCATTAACTAATTTAGATGTACATTTCCAACACGTACGTGCTGTCGCTCTAGAATCAACATTAAATGATATATCATTACAATATTTACATTTTAATTTTTTAAATCCAGGTCTTTTTATATTTTTATTTTTTCGCATTAAAGTATATTTGGTTGTTTATGATGTTGTTTTTTAGGTTTACTTTCTTTTTTTTCAATTTCTTGTTGTGTTATCTGATCAGATTTTTCTTGCAACGATAATTCTGGTTCCGGTTCTTGTTTTTTCATATTTTGTTGTTTAACAATTTTATTTATAACTTTATTTCTTTGTTTAAAATAATTTTTAGTTTCGCCGTATATATTTTTAGTATTATTAAATTTAAAAGAATGTTGTGCTGAAACTAATAATATAATTGCTAATGGGTCAAATACAATTATAAACAATAAAATAAACCAATTAACTACTTTATCAATATCTTTACCAGATATTTTAGCAACATATTTTAATGGACCAATTTCTGCAGCAGCATCTGAATTTGTTTGTAAATCTAATATTTTTAACTCTATATTAGAAACAGAATCAGTTAATGCATATTCTTTAATTGCTAATGTATCTCTTCGTTTAATAGAATTGTCTAATTGTTTTTCTAAAGCCCTCCTAGTAGACCCTGAAGTTGTAGTAATAATATTACCATCACGATCTTTTCTTTGTATTTTATTATTAGATAATCCTGTTGTTAATTCTGTAATATTTTTATTTAATGATTCTTTTTCTGTTGAAATAGTTTTTAATTGAGATTCAAATCTAATTTTTTTATTATTTTGTAAGGCTATTTTTTGATCTACTTCTTGGACATTATATGCAGTTTCTTGATAAGCAGAAACTAAGAATCCATAAATACCTAATGATGTTATACCCATTAAAATAATTAATGCAAATATCAAATAAGCTTTTGATAAGAATTTAATATATTTCCAGAATCTATGAAGATATGATGCGGTAATCAATTTTGCAGTTTCTAATGCAGACGCCATTATTATCACCGCTGTTGCTTGAGATGAAAATAATTTGCTTAATCCAAATACACTATAATATGCTGCTATTGATGCTAAAATCAACGCAATACTTAAAGTTAAGTATGGAAAAAATCGTTGCATTATTCTCTATCAACATATTCTTTTGCTGATTGTATCTTTCTTAAAGCTCGTGATAGATTATCCATTACAGAATTTATATCTGTTTTATTATCTCGTATCATTCTACCAACCCCTTGTACTATTTCAATTGCGTCTACTAAATCATCTGTAACTTTGTTTTTATAGCGATAATTTGCCATTTTATAACTCCTTATTTTTTATGTTTTGTTTTTCTTGTATATTTTTTTCTATTAACGTACACATTCGGCCTCGTAGCCATTTTAATTTCTTGATATGTAGCTTTAATAGTTTCCATTATAATAATAAATATATTACTATGTAATTATTGGTATATTTTATTAATATAAGAAAAAATTTACATATATACAAATTTACGATAAAAGTAAGTAACATTATATTTATATTAAAGATATTAATAATCCTATAAGGAATCAAAAATGAAAAAAAATATTTTAGCTGAAAATATGCAAAGATTTAGAACTAAAAATTTATCTGAATCTAACAAACAACGATTAAATGAACAAAGGTGGGTTTTAAAAAATAAAAGTACTGAAAATATAGCTAAACAAATGAAGAAATCAGATGGTGGTATGTTTGGAGATGATAAAGAAGTTAGACTCGTAATAGCTATATCTTCAATAAAAGATAAGACTCAATTGAATGATGTTAGTAAATTACTACCAGGTGGAATATGGAAGTTCTTAAATGGAGTATTAACTGGATCTGAATTTCATAAAACATATGGAAAATCTAGTGTTATTAAAGAATTAGAAAGAATATATAATATGCCATTTTGGAAGCTAGCTCCACAATTAAAGCCACAATTAGATGTCGACGAACGATGGTATCAAGAAATTCAGAGAAGAGGCACCACCGGTGGATCTACTACAGCAGCATAATTAAATATTACATATAACGTAAGAAAGGAAGTTTTATTGACTTCCTTTTTTTATGTAAAAAATAACATATATAAAAAATTATTCCACTTACGATACCCGTTACGTGAATAACAGATGGATCATATGTAGTATTTGTTGCAAAAACAGTTAATTCGTCAACAATCATTAGTAGTGCAATTAATTTCAATGAAAAACTTAAAACCTTATTTAAATCATTTTTTATTAAAATAAAAATTACTGATAAAGAAAATCCAATTGTAGACAATCCTAAACAATGTTGTGTTTCTCTTACAAAAACAAAATTAATTACAATAGCATTTAAAATAATAGTAAATAATATTAATAATATGTAATTATTTCTTTTAATAAATTTTTCACAAATTGTTCCATAAATTAAAAAAGTTGTAATATTCCATAAAAGATGATGTGGATCAATAGCATGTATAAATGAATATGTTACAATTTGATAAAGATTAAAGTTATCTGATTCAATACTATATAAGCCAAATACTTTAATTAAATTAATATCAAATGCGAAAAATAATATAGTTATTAGATATAATAGTACAGATGTAATCGTTATGCATCTAGTTATCGGAGGTATTTCTTTTATAAATTGTTTCATTAGTTAATTATTTAATTATATTTATAATATATAATTAATTTCATATATCCAAATAACCGATAAAACTATATTATATATATTTATATGTATATAAACTAAAATTATACCTAAAAAGAAAATATTATGATTAAATTAACATCACTGTTAAAAGAACAAAATGTTCCAGGTCTTAATGCTTCGTTAACAATACCAGAAATAGCTTTTCAATCAGGAGATTATCATATACCGCCAGAAGATATTCCATCATTAAAAGCTGCAGCTAAAGGTATTATAGATGCATACAATGATCCAAAGAATCAGAACTTACAAACTACATTAACAATAGAAGCTGGAGCAACACCATCAGAAATTACTCCAGATATGGTAAAGAACTATTGGCAAAAGTCTAAACGAAAACCAAAAACCGGTGCAGAAAATGCACCAGCTGATAATAAATTGTTAGTTAGAAAAAGAGCATATGCAGTTTATCGTGCATTATTAAAGCACATTGCTGCTAATGTTAAATTTAGCACTAAAGTTGGTCATTCTAGTACTAGAGTTGGCACAAAAAGTGTAGCAGAATGGGAAAACATTATAAAATATGAAACCGTGTTGAATGCTGCTGCAGACAGAAAATATGCAAAAGGCTCTATAAAAGTCACCGGACAGTTAAAACCACAATTAAAACCAGAAAAAGAAAAAGAGATAGAAGATGATGGAGGAAAAACTATTTCTGCAAAACTTAAATGTGGCAAAAAGATCAAACTTGAAGGAACTAAAGCAACGCATGCGAATAACTATGTAAGTGATAAGAAAATTATGCAGATTTCATTTAATGAAAAAGACGCTACTAAAATGATAGTGAAACTTGACCCAGTTTATATTCCAGACGCAGTTTATTGGAAAATAGGAAATTCGGATGATAAATCTTTTAAACAAGGATGGACGAAGTTTGCAGGATATGCAAATTATGAAAGCCAAAAGGTGAGGGAAAAACATGGTTTACAAGATTTAATTGATAAGGGATATTATCCTGAAGCGTGGACCGGTCAAGAAAGAAAACATCAACGTAACTTCCCAGTTGAACTAATAAGAATGGCAACTCATTATGGATTGGTAGGAAGGATAAATGCTGCAATTAAAGCTGAGGGCGGTACATTAATAGTTAAAGAAGAAGACTTATTTGACGGCTATAAAAATGTAAAAGCGTATGTTGAAAAATTAAGAAAAGGCGGTCAAGGGACAAAGGAATTGGAAAAGCGGAAAGGCAAAACGTTTAAACGATTGCCTGTCAATTGGAGAAAAAACACAATGGGTGGTTTTGTACGTGGAGAAAAAGCAAAAGTAAATCAAACTATAGAAATACCAAGATCAGCAGATGGAGAAATAGTTACATTTTTAGCTTTTGGACCATTAGCAGGTACAATATTTAAAGGTACAGCCACCTGCAAATCCAAATAAAGCTTAAAATGTTATTTCTGTTTTTGTTAAACAGCTTTTAATTGGATCTGAATCAACAACCGAAACAGCAACTAAAACATATTGATTATTATATTCAATTGAATAAAATCCATATTTAATTTGTTTTTTAGAAGTATTATCGCTTATTACACGTAACAATTCATTTGATATATGTTTTAACGTATTACCGGTTATAATATGTGCCTCATCAACAATAATATCATGTTTTACAGATAATTGATATAAATCAATTATATCAGTTTTAGTATAATCCAAATTATTATTAATAAAGTCATTTAAAATATTTTTAGATATTTGATGATAATTATTATTTGATATATGATTAGAATCAATTATTAAACTAGTTTTTATTTCAGAAATAATGTTTTTTGATATTGAATCTAAGTCTTGAGAAAATATATTATTTGCTATGAATATAGCTGCGAGGATTAAAATTGTCTTTTTCATTTGTTAATTATTTAATTTATTATATTTATATAATATATAATTAATTTCATATATCCAAGAAAAATCTAATCTTTTTTCACAAATCCATTTAGGAAATCTTTTTGTCGCTGTATGGCGTCTTTAAGCTCTCTATTATCTCGTTGCTTCGTTGTACTGCTGTCGCAAATTCGTGTAGAGCTAGACTCATTAACATTTTTTCCGGCATTGTTTCTGCTTGTTGCAACCTCGGAGCTATTTCCATTAACATCTCTTCTCCGGCTTTTATTGTCATCTCCGCCTTCAATAATTGGCCTTCTTTTGTCTTTAAGAAGTTTTTTAGATTCTTCCCGGAAGACACATCCGGTGTGGTAAGAAGTTTTATATCCTTTAATGTCGATTCCGCATGGGTATTTGTACGTCTTCCCATAAGATTCCGCAACAACTGTATACTGTACTCCCCAATTCTGCGTAGTAATTTTTTTAACATAACCTTCATTTTTAGATCCTAAAAAAGAAAAGTAAACATAATCTCCTATTTTAAATTGTGGTCGATTAAATTGTTTAATTATATTTTTAGGTATTTTTTTATATTGTTTCATAATTAAAAGATTTGGTAGGTCTCGTTGGATTAATTAATTTTTATTCTTTTAGGTGCACGTTCATATGCATAAGGAATAAATATATTAAGCAAACCATCTACCATGGTTGCTTTTGTTTTAGATAAATCTAAATCGGTAGATATTTTCCAAGCGAAATCGAACGCCCTACGTGCT
>Ga0080013_1002241_pt1 | contig 23234 bp, 21 predicted proteins | sample ETNvirenome_6_85_FD_69236 | JGI IMG/M metagenome (GOLD analysis project Ga0080013, IMG submission 69236) | Marine viral communities from the Pacific Ocean - ETNP_6_85 (SPADES assembly) (version 2) | ecosystem: Environmental > Aquatic > Marine > Oceanic | place: Pacific Ocean | collected 2013-06-19
TAATAACAGAGTGGATTGGTCGTGGTTATAATAACAATATGGAATTCTATGATATAGATAATGTAGAATATCCAGATTGGTTAGGTGATGAAAGATTTCACGCATCACACAGAGCAAATTTATTAAGAAAAGATTTTGACTATTATAGTCAGTTTAAGTGGAGAGAAAATTCAGAGAGTCCATATGTATGGAGAGATGAAAATAATCTCTGGTATGAACAATTTATAGGAACAGGAGATAGAAATTACTTATGAGTGGAATAACATTAAAAGAAGTATTAGAAAAATTAGAGAAAGCAATAGAATTGGAAGATTGGAAAATAGTTCAAGAATTATTGAACGACATTGAAATGGAATTGGAATATGCAAATCCATTTGACCAATATGAAGATGAAGAGGATTATAGTTGAACGGCTGGATAATACATAAGAAATCAATAGGAGAAAATACCGAAGTATCAAGACTTGTAGAAGAATTTGAAAAACAAGATATCAAAGTTCGTGTAGTTAATCCACAAGATGTAGATATCTTTGTAGACAGAGATGATAGGAAATCTATATTGGTTAAGGGAGAGCCGAGAAAATTACCAGACTTTGTATTACCGAGAACAGGAAGTGGAACGACTTACTTTATCAAAGCAATCATAAGACACTTGGAAAGATTGGGTGTTACATTGATTAATGGTAGTGAAGCGATTGACGCAGTTAAAGATAAATTATATTCACAACAAATATTAGGACAATCATCTTTACCCGTTCCAAAGACTATGTTGGTAAAGCATCCAATTAATGTTGGGTTGGTAGAAAAGAATTTAAACTATCCAATGATAGTAAAGACTTTAAGTGGAAGTTATGGTAGTGGTGTCTTTATGGTTGATGATAAAAAACAATTTAGACAATTGATGAAAATGGCAGAACTATCTAATGCAAGATACAATATTATTATACAGGAGTGTATTGAGGATTCATTAGGAAAAGATTTAAGAGTATTGGTTATCAATGGTAAAGTGGCAGGTTGTATGATGCGACAATCCATTGACGGAGATTTTAGAGCGAACATCACACGAGGTGGAGAGGCAATTCCATACGCAATTGATGAAGACATTGAGTGGATTGGTGGTGAGTGTGCGAGATTATTAAATTTAGATATAGCAGGTGTGGACTTGTTATTTAATGGAGAAAGTTATACAATTTGCGAAGTTAATTCTGCACCCGGCTTTAAAGGTATGGAACAATATTGCAAGACAAATGTAGCAGAACAAATGGTAGATTTCATACAGAAAAAGGTAGGAACTAAATAGTTATTACTATAAAAGGAGTGGAAACTATGAAGAAATATTTATTAATTACATTAACTTTTCTAACAATGTTTAATGGCTTTATTTGGGTTGAATTATTCAATGACCAAAAAGATTGGTATGATGAGCATATGAATGAGTTAGAAAACGATAAAGTTTTATTACAACAAAAATTGGAAACATATACAGACGGAATTCATATAGAGGGAGTAGATGTTACGGTTACAATGTATCACCCAGTCAGTCAACAAACTGATAGAACACCAAACATATTAGCAGACGGAACAAAGATTACAATACATAAAGCAAGTGATTATAAATACATAGCGGTAAGTAGAAATCTTTTGAAACGTTGGGGTGGTTGGTTAGACTATGGTGACTTTATTGTATTAAGAGGAACAGACGGAAAGGACGGAGTATATCAAGTCAAAGATACAATGAATAAACGATTTGTAAATCGTATTGATATATTGGAAACGCCTGGAACTAAACCTTATAAATTTACAGACGCAAAAATATTAAAAGCAGATATTACAGATAGTATAGAATATATTTCGGAAAAAAATTAAAAAAGACTTGACAAACGACAAAAAATATAGTATATTTAAGTTATATAAAAAATAGGAAATGGTTATGAAAAAATACTTCTACGAGAAGAGTAAATTCGCTGAATTTAAATCTAATAAAACTTATCACGAGTTATTATCTATGGACCAACAAGAGTTCACAGATTGGGCAAAACTTATGAGAAAAGAAATTATTGACCAATGGGACAATGATGGGCAACCACCAGTAATGGGGAAAGACGAACAACAGATTATTAGTAGTCTGGATAAGTTAAGAGAGTTTCCTTGTGATTTCTTTATTGAAGATAATACTGATAAAGAGTCATTGGGTGTAATTAAAAATTTTAATAAACATCAAACCGTAGTTAATCATTTCTTTCCAACTATGTTGAAGACTCGTATAACAAATGGAACAACCGCAGACGAAAAAGATTTATCTATATATGAACATTTTAGTCAAGATGATAAACTTCAAGACTTTGTAAAGGTTATGAATAGAGCCGTTAAACGAGATTCAATGTATGCTTGGTGTCGTTCATTGACAAACAAACCAGAGGAAAATGAATTTTGGAACGGACAGAAACCCGTTCAGTTTATAAAAGATGTTCACGCAGGAAAAGTATTTACTGGTAAGTGGGAAAAGTATGATATACTTTTACATAAAACAAAACACGATAATCTAAAAAGATATGGAACACAAGATGAAGATACAAGAACTTATGGTAATATATTTTATTTAGAATCAGATGAAATTAAACAATTATTAAAGGATGGGTATTTAAACAATACACAAATATCTAACTTGGGTGATATTCCAGATACAGAAGTTTTAAAGAGTGGAAAGGTTAATAAGTTTATTTATAATGTTAGGTGGTATGATAAAACAGAAGGAGTGTTTCCAAAGATAGTTCAATCATTTAGATTAGGATTTGGAGCACAACCAGCAGTAAACTTTCCAGCTCTAACTGCCAAATGGTTATATGAAAAATATACAGACCACATTAAACAAGATGAGCCATTTACAATTTATGATTCATCAAGTGGTTGGGGTGGTAGAATAATAGGAGCAATGAGTGCAAAGAAAAAGATTCACTATGTTGGAACAGACCCAAATCCAGATAACTTTATTGATGAACTCGGTATATCAAGATATGAATATGTAGCGGACTATTATAATAAAGGGTGTATTGATAAGGAACCAGAGGGATTTGGAAACTTCTTTGAATCAGTATCGGAGTCAAACACATATGAATTATTCAGAGATGGTTCAGAAGTTATTCACTTCAATCCAGACTTTCAAAAATATAATGGTAAATTAGATTTATCTTTTACTTCACCACCATACTTTAATCGTGAACAATATTCACAAGATGAGAATCAATCGTTCAGAAAGTTTGGTCAATATAATGATTGGAAAGATAATTTTCTAAAACCAACACTAACAACAATTTATAACTACACAAAAAATGACAGATATATTCTTTGGAATATAGCATCAATCAAGATAGATAAAAATAATTACTTTGATTTAGAAGAGGATTCGGTCAAGATATTAAAAGAACTTGGAGCAGAATATAAAGGTAAGTTAAAGATGTTGATGACACAAATGGTAGGCATCAGTTTGAACAAACGAAGTGGTATGTCAAGTAGTGTAAAGAATATCGTAAATGTCGATGGAAAAGATTTCAAATATGAACCTATATTTGTATTTCATAAAAAATAATTAAACAATGGAGAATAATAAATGAAACAATTAACAGAACAACAATTAAAAGATAATTATCTTAAATTAAGACAATTAGTTACAGATACATTTGAGGGAGATAGATTAACTAATCTTAACAAAATGTATGATGACTTAGAAGATAGAGTTATAATAGCACCAGCATCTGGTAAAGAAGAATACCACTATTGTCACGTTGGTGGATATGTAGAACACGTATTACACGTTGTAGATACAGCGAGAAAGATGTCAGATTTATTTGAAGTAGCAGGTGGGGTTGTAGAATGGACTGATGAAGAATTAGTATTTGCTGCTCTACATCACGACTTGGGTAAAGTTGGTGACTTGGAAGAAGAACATTATGTTCCACAAGATAACGATTGGAGAGTAAAGAACTTGGGAGAAATCTATACATCAAATACAGATATACAGAATATGAGAGCCCCAGAAAGAGGATTATATTTATTACAACACTATGGTGTGGTATGTAGTCTTAACGAAACTCTTGGTATCAAGTTAGCAGATGGTTTGTATGATGAAGCCAATGAATATTATTTAAAAGTATTTGACTCAAGGAAATCATTAAAGAATAGATTACCATATATTTTACATTGGGCAGACCATATGTCAACCGTAGCAGAATATGATGAGTGGAGATTCGGTCAAAAGAAAGAATCTGCAAAAGTTCAGAAGTCAGTAAGTAAAATTAAAGAGGCAGTTGATACAGAAGTAAAAGAAAAGTTTACTAAATCAACTGACCCGAAAGATATATTTAACGAACTATTTGGGGAGGCAAAGAAATGATTTATTTTCTAATTCTATTTATTCTCTTGACTTTAGTTGGGAGTTATGTTATATTCAACCTTACAAGAAAAACTGAAAGGTTAGAAACTTGGATTGAAGATTACGCACAAAGAGTAATTGATACTCAACAAGTATTAAAAGAGATTGACCAAAAAGGTAACTTCGAAGCAGATGATGAAGTGGGTGTTATCTTTCAATCAATAAAAGAAACAATAGACGAACTAAACGAAATAACAGAAAAGGAATTATAATGCCAAGAAAAGCAAAAAAAGGTTCACCAAGATATTACTTCCATCAAGGAACAGAAGACGCAATCATTAGACACAATAAAGAAACTCGTCCACATATGAGAGAGAGAATTTATAATGAACATATAAGAGTTCCTTTTGAAAAGTTGGCAGAAAATATAATTCATACATTTAAGTTTTATTACTTTGATGTTCCGAGTGTTGATGTAATGCACGAGGTTGTAAGTTTCTTATATATGAATATGCATAAATTTACTGAAGGTAAAGGTAAGGCATTCTCATACTTTAGTATTGTTGCGAAGAACTATTTGATTCTACATAACAATAACAATTATAAAAAAATGAAACAGACTGATAGTGAGGAAGTCACGGATTATAAGAGAGACCCATTATCAGAAGCAAACCGAAGTGATTTGTTACAAGCCAAAAAAGAGTATGTTGATTTATTTATTGAGTATTGGTCAAACAACTTGACTACGGTTTTCAAAAGAAAACAAGATATGGATGTTGCTAATTCAGTTTTATATCTAATGGAAAAACGAGATAACATTGAAAACTTTAATAAGAAAGCATTATATATTCTGATTAGAGAAATGACAGGGTCCAATACACAACACATAACTCGTGTTGTAAATGTGATGAAGAAACATCACGTCAATCTACAAAGAAATTATTTAACTACTGGTTCCATAGAAACTAAATGGACAGGTAGTTGGGATAATCTATAATGTAACAACGGGCGATATTTCTACCGCCCGTTAATTCCACCTTTATTTATTGAGTAATCCTAACACTACTAATAGTGCTATAAATCCAGCAAATCCACTTGTTGCAAACAAATTCACTAAACTAATCAGATTACCAATAATGTCCATACCGAAGAACCCGCCAACAAATATAAGTTGAACGAGAACCCCAAGACCGATAATAGATAATAACACATCTTTAAGACCTGCTACCACATCTACTATCATAGCCATAGTATTTTTCATATTAGTTTCCCCTTTTTATTAACATAATGACCATATATTTCGTGGTCGTATAATAACTATAAGTAAATCTAACAAAAATTAAATGATATATAGATATATACCCCCTTTTTTTGAGTATCGTATATTTATTATTAGATAAATTACATACAAAATTATGGCAACAGATTACGAAATATTCAAGGGAAAAACCCTATCAGATGTCTTTAAGGACATATACGATAATTCCAAAACTAACAAACAACAATTAGAAGTATTGATGAAAGAGGTCGTGGGATTTATCAAGGATGGAGATACTGCTATTCAGATTATCCCTATGCTAAAAGAATATTTAGAAATCAATGTAAAGAACGACGAACAACTTGTTAAGTTGGCAACTATCGTTCAAAGAATTACAGCAGCTGAAAAAAGAGTATCGGATTCAGGAGATGAGTTTGGCTTATCAGAAGCAGAAAAAGAACAACTGATGAACGCATTAGAATCAGATGTTCAAGAGTTACAAATAAAGAAAGACGAAATTGAGTCTTCAATCACAAAGGAAAATTAATGTTAAAATTTGAACCTGCAGAGGTTGTTGGAGTTTCACAAACTTCTCTTGGTGTGATAAGAGCATTAAAAAATGTATCACAACAGAATGAACCAATTAGTAGTGCAAAGGAATATTTACCATTAGATTCTAATACTCTTCAAATACCAGTAGTAGGAGAAAAGGTATTGGTAACTGAATTTGGTGGCTCATTATATTACTTTTCAAAACTTAATACAAATAATCAGGTAACTAATGATTCTGATTTTGGTAGTAGTAGGAGAGCACTTGGTGACCCATACAATCCAGTAGAGTTTAGTTTTGGTCGGTATTTTCAACCAACATTAAGAGCAAGGAAATTGAAACCTTGTGAAGGTGATACAATTATACAAGGACGATTTGGAAATTCAATTCGTTTAGGAAGTAACCAAAGTCAGTCTTTGGAGGAAGATGATGATATTTTTACAGAATCACCAAATGTAAAAATTGTAGCAGGTGGATTTACAAATTTACCAACTTATAATGAGAGTCTTGTTCCAAGTGATGACAGTAATGAATTTGAAGAACAGAGTTCTCTTTATTTGACTACTAAAGAATATGTAAATTATGAAGATGTCTTATCTAATAGTAATGTGAATTCAAAATTTAAAAAAGACGATAAGACATATTTAAAACCACAAGTAATTATACAATCAGATAGAATTGTTTTTAATTCAAGAGGTAAAGATTTAGGTGATGGTCATCAGGGTGGTGGAATAGGTATTTATGCAAGTGATGATATTGAAATAAAATCTACGATATCAACATCAATAGATTCACCGAGAATAGACGTTGGTTCTAAGAAACTTCAACGAGCAGTATTGGGAAATGAAGATTTTAAATTTATTATAGAGATAGTTATCGATGGAAAAATTGAATCAAATATTATAGCAATAGCAGAAGCGGCTTTAATAAATGACCAGATTACAGTAGATAAATTAACAGAAGAAAATGAAAATTTATTAAGTATAAAAACAGGATTAACCTACTTGAGTAAAAAAGTTAAAATTGAAGGTAGGGATACAGTAGTTGAATAGGAGTAGCAATGAACAAAAATAAGTTAAAAAATATAATTGAATTAGTTGTCCGTAAAGAAATCAAAAAACAACTGAGTGAGATATTTATTAATGAAAAAGAAGAAATCAAATTAGCAGAAGTGATTTCTAAACCAAAACCGAAAGTTAAAAAACAAGTTAAACAATATACTAAAAATCCAGCATTGAATAGAGTATTGAATGAAACTAAAAGTTTAACTGCACAGGAAACCCAAACAGATGAATATCCGTCATTAGGTGGTGGAGTATTAGGTAGTAATGATATGGCCAAAGTGTTGGGTTATGGAGACTTAGGTCGTGGACAAAATAAAGAAATGGCTCGTGAAGTTGGAGCGGTTGAAACAATTAATAAAGCTGGTGAAAGAGTAGATAATGTTCCAGAAGATGTAGTAAATGCATTGACTCGTGATTATTCTGGTTTGATGAAAGCAATAGATAAAAAGAAAAAGGGTGAGGGCAATAATTTTAGACCCTAACGATAAATGGCAACAGTAAGAGAAATAGATAAAAATGATGACGTATATGTTGGAGTGGAACTTCCACTAAACCATAATGTATCAGGATTCTTTAAAAGGTCTAAAACTGTTAGAGAACAAGTTAAATCAAATATAAGAAATTTGTTATTAACTGCAAAGGGTGAACGAGTAATGCAACCAACTTTTGGTTGTGACATAACTTCACAATTATTTGAACAGATTGACAGTGAGACTTTAGAAAATATGGATATAGATATTAGACAAGCATTGGGAACTTGGTTACCTTATGTTGTAATCAATGATTTATTTGTTATGAGAAACCAAACAAATGAAAATGAAATAAATATATCACTTGAGTATTCAACAACACTTGAACCAGGTATGTTTGATAATATATCTTTTACTTTAGTTTCGGGAGAATAAAATGGCTACGAATGTAGATTATAATACAAATAAAAAAATAGTTAAGAAAGATGTAAGTTATCTCGGAAGAGATTTTGGAAACATAAGACAAAATCTTATAGAGTTTTCAAGAACTTATTTCCCAAATACATACAACGATTTTAATGAAGCATCACCAGGTATGATGTTTATTGAAATGGCAGCATATGTTGGAGATGTATTGAACTATTATGTTGATAACCAATTTAAAGAAACAATCTTACAACACGCAGAAGAAAGAAAAAATATTTTTGATATAGTTCAAGGTTATGGATACAAACCCCAACTAGCAGTTCCAGCAACTGTTGAATTAGAATTTTCACAAGTTGTTCCAGCGAAAGATGATGGTAGTGGTGGTTTTGAACCAGACCTAGATTATGCAGGAGTAGTTTCTGGTGGAGGTAAAGTGACTTCTGATACAGGAATTGATTTTATATTATTAGATGATATTAATTTCAAAACCACAAGTCCTTTAGATTCCAGAAGAGATGAACCATTGGTTCCAAGTTCAGGAACAGACCCAGACCAATATAGATTATTTAAAAAGGGATTGGCAAAATCAGGAACAGAAGTAGAAGAAACATTTTCATTTTCAACAGCCAAAAAGTTTGATAAACTTACCTTATCCAATACAAAGGTAACAGAGATAATATCAGTTACTGATAGTAATAATAATACTTGGTATCAAGTTCCTTTCTTAGCACAGGATACAGTTTTTGAATCAATTGAGAATACAAGTCTTAATGACCCAACATACTCAGACCTTAAAGCTGATACACCTTATATGTTAAGATTGATAAAGACTGCAAGAAGATATACAACATATTGTCGTTCAGACAATAAAATGGAATTAAAGTTTGGTAGTGGTGTTAGTGATAACGCAGATGAAACTCTAATCCCAAATCCAGATAACGTTGGTTCAGCATTAAGTTTTGGGGTATCACATTTGGATACAGCATTTGACCCAACAAACTTTATGAAAACAAGAACATTTGGATTAGCACCAAGTAACACAACTTTAACTGTTAAATATCGTTATGGTGGTGAAGTAACTCATAATGTTAGAAGCAACTCAATAAAGAATGGAACTAATATAACATTCACATTACAGGAATCAGGATTGGATACAACCAATGTTCAAACATCAAAAGATAGTCTGGCAATTAATAATCCATTTCCAGCATCAGGTGGTTCTGGTGAGGAATCTCTGATTGAGATGAAAGAAAATGCATCCGCTTATTTCAACGCACAAAATAGAGCAGTAACACAAGCAGATTACATTACAAGAGTTTATTCATTACCACAAAAATATGGTAATATAGCAAAAGCATATATTGTTCAAGATGAACAATTACAATTATCTGATGACAATACAGAAACAACAATACCCAATCCATTAGCATTAAATATGTATTTATTGGGATATGATAGTAGTAAATACTTAACAACTTTAAACGAAGCAGTAAAACAAAATTTAAAACTATATCTTTCACAATATAGATTAGTTACTGATGCTATTAATCTAAAAGATGCTTGGGTAGTAAATATTGGTATTAAGTTTGCAATAGTAACACAAAGAGGATTTAATAAAAATGAAGTATTGTTTAAATGTATACAAAGGATAAGAAACCATTTTAATACAGACAGGTGGCAGATTAACCAACCAATAGTCTTGAGTGATATAGCATATCAGATATCATTAGTAGATGGTGTAGCAAGTGTAGTTCCACCAGAGTCTGAAGATAATCCTGAAAAACAAATTGTTGTTGTGACTAATAAAGCATCGGCAGCAAGTGGATATAGTGGTAATGTATATGATGTTGCACAAGCAACAAAAAATGGGGTGGTTTATCCATCAAAAGACCCAAGTATGTTTGAATTAAAATACCCAGATACTGATATTGAGGGTAGAGTAGTAGGAGAAATGTAATGCATTATTTTGAATTTGGAAAAAGAGACGCAACCATTTATTCAGGTGGAACGACATCTTCCATTAATACTGGATTAGATGAAATATTAGAAATCAGAAAAGAAGTTAATCAGAATGGAACGATAGCAAATGTTTCAAGAATATTAATTGATTTTGATTATGATTTTATTTCACAATCAATTCAAGACGGAAAAATACCTTCTACTGCAAAATATTATTTAAATCTATATGATGCGACTTCAACAGAAGTTGAAGCAGAACAAAATGTATTTGTGTATATGGTTAGTGGTAGTGATTGGAAACAAGGAACAGGAAAACTTGACCACAGCCCAGTAACTGAAGACGGAGTGAGTTGGAAGTATCGTGACCAAGAACAAGAAACACCTTGGGTATCAACATCAGTATTAACTGACGGTGGTGCTTGGCATACAGGTAGTCAAAATAGTCAATACAATGTAAGTGCATCATATGCACTAACTTTTGACAAAAAAGATTTAAGAGTAGATGTAACTGACTTAGTATCTAATCATATTTATTCAAGTTCAATTTTCCCTAATAGAGGATTTTTAGTAAAGAGGGAATCTATACAACCAGAAGATATGACATTTGCTTACAATTCAGGAAGTGATACTACAAAAGATGAAGCAAGCACAGATAGATTAGGAAATCTAAAATACTTTGGTAGAGAAACACATACAATTTATCCACCTAAGTTAGAAGTTCAATGGGACGATAGTTCTTGGTCAACAGGAAGTTTATCATCACTATCATCAACTGACTTAGAAAGACTAAAAGTTTATTTCAAAAATTTGAGAACAGAATATAAAGAAGGTTCAATTACAAAATTTAGAGTAGTTGGTAGAGAACTATATCCAACAACTGCTTTCGCTACAACACCAGCAGAATTAGATGTAAAGTTCTTTCCAAGTCATTCCGCATCAGCGGGTGTTGCAACTGGTGACGGAGCATTTTATTCAGTTAAAGACGCAGATACAGAAGATGAAATTATTCCTTTCGGGAGTGGTTCAAAAATTAGTTGTGATTCAACTGGTAATTATTTTAATCTTTGGTTAGATGGGTTTCAAGCAGAAAGAAGTTATAGATTTATCATTAAGGTAGTTAGTGGTAGTGGAACGACTGATGAACAAATTAACTTCTATGATGATGATTTTGAGTTTAGGGTGGTAAGATAAAATGCCATTTACAACATTAGAAAAGGCACGACAATATTCTGAGTATTATGGAGCATCTATTGAGCAATTAAAAGATGAGAGAAGAAAAGCTTTCCTTCAACAACGAATAGATTCTTTCGACAAACCAATATATAAAACAAGTATAACGAGAGATAATCGTGGATTTTTAGTTTCATTTGAGGACCCAATTGCATTTGGAAAGGCAGATGAAACAGAATTCGAACAAATTACAATTCAAATAAAAGAAAAAAGATTCAACGAAAGATATAGAAAAGCAGTAGATATAGAATTTAAAGAATTTATTAACTTAGAAGAATAATCTTATGAACAAATACGGGTTTACAAAAAGAGAACGCAAAACATACTTTAAAGATGCCAAGTTCGCATCTCGATATGGAAGAGTTTTTGCTTTCAATACAAATTCAGATGTGGAGTTTAATCCAGTATATCTTGGCCAAAAAGATTATATAAAGTTATATATCCTTGATTTAAATGGAACACTAGAAAGAGAGATAACAATAAGAATTAAAGATGTAAAACTTGATACATCAAGTAATACATTTAAATTAAATATTGGACAACACCTACGAGATGCTGGTTTAATAGAAGGTGATTATAGAGTTTTCTATAAGTTTTTAAGAAAAGTCGCAGGAGATGATACACAATTTTTTGTAACTGATAGTGATGGTGAAGTTTGGAATGGGGATTACGAAGTAGGACCAGAAGAAAGTTGGGATACGGACGAAGATACTGGAGAACTAATTCCTACACATTTTAAACTTATAGATGATGTCGTTGATTTAACTCAACCAGTATTCGTTAAACCATTTACATATAGAATCGCACAGGTAAGTCCAAGTGGAAGAGAAGTAATTATTCAACCAGATGCCAACATTACAAATCAAGTATATAATGATAATTTATTAAATGTAAATGCTAACTTAGTATATGTTGGAAATTCAGCAAATACAGCAAATGAAACATTAGAGTTTAGTGGAACGGAAAAGAATATTTTACAGGTAGGGAATGATGGAACTAATCCTAATTCAAGTATTAAATTTGATAAATCAATGGAAGGAAGAGAGATAGTATTAGAGAATTTCTTTTTAGCACTAATCCCTAACCACCCAATCTTTAAACCAAAAAGAAGTGGAAAAATCGGTATTAGTGGTAACCACCAAACTTGGTATAATAATCTTAAACCTTGGAAAGACATTTCAAGTGATTTTATCACTAAGGCAAGTGAATTAAATAGTTTTTTCAGAAATACTGAAACAGCAAAAGAGGGTAGGTTAAAATCACAAAAAAGTGTTCTTAGACCATACACTTCCATTCCAGATTATTTTTATGATATATTTCAAAGCACAAATGCAAGAGAGTTACTACCACCAGAAGAATTTTTACCAAAAGACTATTGGTTAGCAACTGGTGATATAAGAAGAAAATATAATCATCGAGGAAGTAAAGCCAGAAAACATACACATTGGTACGGTACAGATGACGGAACATCACACCCAAAATTCAGATATGATGAGGCAACTGATAGTTCTAATATAGACTGGAATGTAACCAATACAGCATCACCAAAAACAAAAGATTACACAGGAATAAATATGTCTACCCCATATCAACTGGGGAAAAATATGCAACACGTTTATATTGATTGTAGATTACAAATTCAAGAAGTAAAGAACGAGTCTACTATTGTAGTTAAAAATAATATAAAGGAACAATACCAGAATTTAAGAAGTCTTGGATATTGGGTTGTTGATATAGGTAGTGTTGATAAACATTATTGGCATAGTTATAATTCAATAGGAACAGATTTTAAGTTAGATGAAGTAGATTGGGACAATGTTTCTACTACTGATTTTTATATAAAAAGTAAATTTAATGATACTTCAAGATTTAAAACATTTTTGAAATATCAAAATGATTACTATTTAATTCTTAATTCAAAATTGTCTAATGTAAATCCTTTAACGGCTGGTAGTTGGTGGACAGATAGTGAATCTGATGAAACAAATGGTTTATATTTAAAATTACATAAACCTTTACGAGATAATGTTTTGTCATTACTACGAGATAATAATGAATCAAATGATTCTGGTTTTACTATCGTTGAAGAGTTAGTAGATGATTATACTGACAATGTTTCGTTAATTCCAACAGTTAGTATCAATAATACCTTTTTGTTACCAGCAGACTTTGATAATCAAGAAGATATAATAGAATACAAACCTACTGAATTTAAAACACACGATGGACTATTGGGAACTGATGGTGAGATGAATCGTGATATTGAGAGAAAATTAGTATCAGGAAGTTTATTAGATGTTAAAATAAATGTTGACTATCAGAAAACTACAACAGATTTATTGACCGAAAATGATGATACAGGATTCGGAAACTTTGTTCATTTCTCAAATGCACAAAACAGGTTAAAGGGATTTAAGAAAAAATTAGAATTGATAGAAAGTCATAGTGCAGACAGCCGTTCATTAGAAACAATAACAAGTGCTACTACAAGAATTCAAGAAATAGAAAATAAAAGACAAAGAGTTGTAAATTCATTTGATGCTTACGAAACATTTATGTATTATGAAAGTTCATCATACGTAAGTTCATCAGCTGGACAATTCCACGATACTTGTTGGCCAAAGGAAAATTCCACAGCACCATACACTTTTGCACCAACTACAAGTTCATTAGTTACTGGTGGTTGGTATGATAATATGATATCAAGTGCTTCAACATATGACTTTAATAATTTAGATTCATTGAGAAACTCTCTACCAGAACATATATATGCAGATACAGAGAACAATACTTTCTTAGAATTTATGGATATGGTAGGACAACAATTTGATGAAGTGTGGACATATACAAAACACTTTACTGATATCAATAAAAAAGTTAGTAGTTTATCTGAGGGTATTTCAAAAGATGTTGCAAGACATTATGCAAAAGCATTGGGATTAAATTTAACAAGTGGAAATGATTTACTAGATTTACCTTCTTATCTTTTTGGAAAAAATTCAGACGGAACAGCATTATATGACTCAGCACAAGAAGAAGTTACTGAAGAGATATGGAAAAGGATATTAGGAAATTTACCTTTCTTTATCAAAACAAAAGGAACTGTCAGAGCATTAAAAGGACTACTAAATTGTTATGGTATTCCGAGTTCAATGTTAAGAGTTCGTGAGTATGGTGGACCAGATAAAGGAACAAGAGTAAGTTATGAAATAAAAAGAAAATTTACAAGAGCATTAGATTTTAAAGCAGGACAATATATAAAATCACAATGGAAAGCAGACTCTGATAGTCTTTATCCAGATACAGTAGAATTTAGATTTAGAACACCTTATAGTGCAGGTAGTTCAGGTTCAATGGTAATTGCACAAAAAGAAAATGATTGGGCAATATCATTACAGGACAATGATACAACTGATAACTATGGACACTTGAGATTCAAAATAAGTGCATCGGGTTTTGATAATGGAGCATATATAACTTCTTCACTATTACCATTTTACAATGATGAAATGTGGAGTGTGATGTTAACTAGAAAAAGTGGTAGTATATCAGGAAGTGAATTCCAAACAGAACAAATAACCAGTCAAAGTTCATATGAATTAACAGTTAAACAATATGATTCAACAAGACAAAGAATTATATATCAAGATAGTCAAAGTTTATTATCACACACTGCAAGTTTATCATCAGATATTGATAATATAACAGGTAGTAAATTAAATGCTTCATATACAGGAAGTGGACACGTTTATCTTGGTGGATTAAATACTGGCTTTGGTTCAAGGTTTAGTGGTTCATTAATGGAATATCGTGTATGGTCAGAACCATTAAGTTCAAGTATATTTGATAACCACGTTACAGCACCAAAAGCATATAATGGAAATACTTATTCATCATCATACGAAGCATTGTTGGTTCGTTATGAATTAAATGATAATTTAAATTTACAAACAAGTCCAGCAGTTTCATCATCTGCACATAAAAAGGATTGGGAGAGTGGTTCATTTGAAGCAAATGGATTTACAGGTAATTTCTACCGAACAATAGAAGACCAAGAAAAATTAAGAATTCCTAATATTGGTCCAAATCGTAGAAATGCAACCAAGATAAGAATTGAAGATAATAAATTAACTGGTCAATTATCACCAGAACTTAGTAGAGAAGAATCATCACAAGACTTCGCACCAGTAGATAGTGAAGTTGTTGGAATTTATTTATCACCAACTGATGTCATTAATGAAGACATTATATATTCATTAGCAGATTTTAATTTTGATGATTACATTGGTGACCCACGAGATGAATTTAAATATTCTTATAGAACTCTTGAACAAAAACGACACGAATATTTTAAAAGATATCTTGGTTCAAATAATTTCTGGGACTACTTAAGAATACTATCTTATTATGATAAGAGTATCTTTAGAACATTAAAACAATTTATTCCAGCAAGAGCAAAAGCAAGATTTGGTAATTTGATAGAACCAAACATATTGGAAAGACCAAAAGAGGTAATAGGTAAAAAACCAGAAACGGAAAATGTTTATTATGAAAATGCAGGACATTATGATTTAGGAGTAAAGGTATCAAGATACGTTTCGGGTTCTCACGATAATATTTATGACTTTTCAGGAGCATATCCTAATTATGATTCAGTTATTGTAGTGAATACTGGTTCAAGGGGGACGAATATTGCAACATTAGTTCATATAGATAAATTAAATCCAAACTCAGCAGAACCAACAACATATGCAACTGCAAGTGTAACTTTTGGTGGAGAGAACTTAACATTTGCAGAAGCTTTCCAACCAACGATTACGGGTTCAAAGATAGCACTAATAAATCAAGAGAAAGAATTTTACTATACAAGTTCATTAGCGGACTCGATAGCAAAGGGATATGGAGCACATACAAAGTGGGGGAACGTTTATGTATGGAGTTCTTCATTCCAACCAACAGACTTAGAAGTTTGGCATAAAGATACAATAAGTGATAGATTATTTTATGAAGGAACAAAAACCAGTAGATTAACCGACATTACAGGTGAGGACCCAGTTGAAATAACATTTACATCACCTACATCTATAACAACCCAAACAGAAGGGGAATCAAAATTACGAGTTGATTAAAAAAACAAATATAAAATTTAACTTTCTTATATTTATTAATGATTAAGAATAGTTATATAATTTCCACAGGAGCAAAATAAAATGGGATTTTTAGACAATACAAGTATAACAGTAGATGCGATTCTTACCAAAAAAGGTAGAGAAAAGTTAGCATCAGGAACAGAGAATTTTAAAATTACAAAATATGCATTCGCAGATGATGAAATCGATTATGCATTATGGGACACATCACACCCAAATGGTTCAACTTATTATGGGGCAGTTTTAGATAATATGCCTATATTAGAAGCATTTGTAGATGAAACACAAGTGATGAGATATAAGTTATTTACGGCAAATAAAGATTTACCTAATTTATCTTATATTAGTTTAAATACCCCAACAAGAACAGTTGGTGCAAGTGGAGGAGTTATTGGTGAAGTAGATACCATTACCCCAGCAACAAATAATTTTGGTGATGGAGAACTTTATCATTTCCAATTATTAAATACTGATATTTGTAGTATTGAGGGTGTTGGAGACACAGGAAATATTCCAGCACAATTTACCCAAGATGGAAGAACTGCAACAGTTAAAGCAGCAAAAGAATTAAAAGTTCAAGCTAAGAATCTAAACCTTGATTCAAACAGAACAATATTCTCAACAGTATGTTTTATTACAGGTCAAACAACAGGAGCAACATTTGTTGTGACAATTCAAAATAATACTAATACAAGTAACCAATTTTCATAGGAGTAAATAACAAATGCCACATACAGAATCACAAAAAATTAACGTAACCCAAGCTGGAGAAAGATGGGACTCTTCGGGTCCAGAGGTTAGACAATGGATTAACTCACAAGTAACCCCTTCAGAAGCAGGAACATTCTTTGGTGTGTTGACTTATGAATCCAAAGAAAGCTTGTTAGCAGCAGTTAGTAGATTTAATGCTTATATTGATGACCACGGAGATGGTGGTGGTGGAGACAACGGAGCAGGTGACCCAACCGCACCAGATTTTATGAAAGACTTCCACCCAGACGATGATATAGCAGTCACAGAAAGAACAACAGTAAGTTCTGGAATATTTAGTGGTGGAACAACTGAATTAACAGCTTTTTATACTTCATCTACATTAGGTGACACATCAGCATCATATATTCCAGTATATGATAAAGTAACAACAGATTCATCTGCACAAGTTCAATTCGCAGTTGGATATGGACATATTTCAGGTAGTGGTTCAATTGGTAATACAACCAAAACAACCGCAGGAAATAGAGAAACTGCAGCAATATATAGACAATTTAGAAATGTTATTTTAGGACAAGGAAGTTCAAACTTTGTATTTACAAGTGCACCAGCAACTAATATGTATGGAGAATCAACTACTAATTCTAATGATTTCTTTTTCATTGTGTTTAATAGAGCACAAATGAGAGAAAAGGTAGACCCAGGTAATTGGGAAATACATATGAGTGGTAGTTACACAGCAGGTGCTGCAGGAGCATCTGGTAATGTCACAAAATTTATTGACGATAGTTCAGCAACTACAAATGCAACTATTGGTAATGCAGGTAGAGTATTTAATATAGTTTCTGGTTCAATATCAACAGGAACGGCAGTAATTGAAACTGCAGCCGCATCTGAAACAGCAGCTGGAGCCGCAGGTTTATTCTATCCAGATTTAGGTATTATGTTATTTAATCCACACTACTTCCAAGCAAATGGAGTTTTAAGACTGGGTGAACCAGTTGGGTGGCCAGACCACATTGGAACCACAGCAGGTTCAGGTTCTGACACATTTGGATTTAATGCAGACCGTTTTCTTTGGACAATACAATCGGGTTCTTATTTCAAAGCCCGTAGGGAAGAAGAGATTAGTTCAATAAGTTATTTTGCAAGAGCAAAAAATAGAGAATTTAACTTTAGTGCCAACCCAACATACGAGGGACCAGATAGTAATGGAACAAGAGGAGCATTTGCACAACCTACATTTAAAGGTGACCCAAAATCTTATATTACACAAGTTGGACTTTATGACGATTCCTTAGATTTGTTGGCAGTTGCAAAACTATCACAACCAGTATTAAAATCATTTTCAAGGGAAGCTACTATTAAAGTGAAACTTGATTTTTAGGACAAACTAATGTTCAAAAATCTTGACCCATCAAACAAGTCAATAAAACCTTTTGAGGTTTATAAAAACTTTACATCAACACATAATGACAGTGGAAGTGGAGTTTTTGCTATATCGGCAGTTAGTTCTTCATATAGAAATTACATCAGTAGTTCAGACACCAACACACAAGTAGTATCAGGTTCAACCACAACTAATTATTTTGCACTACCAACTTGGAATTTGCTTAATAATATGTTTTATAAAAATCATAGGGAATATGACTATGTAGGAAAAGTTTCAAAAGCTGGAGAAACAACCAAATATCACATAGGACATACACAGAAACCATTTAATTTATTTTCCATTAATGACTATTCAAAACAAACAAGAGAATTAAATACAACTGCACAAGTTATTAATGTGGCAAAAGATTTAATTGGAGAGAAAATAAAACCAGAAAGTATAAAATTAAGTGCTACTGTTGGTGGAGTAACTTTTGATATTCGTGATGACGGAGATGGGAATCTTTATGATTTTGCACACTCTGCAAGTTTCGCAGCATATAAATCAAGTTCTTTTGATAGAATACAAGGAGTTTCAACTACGGCAGCAACTCTTGGAAGTGGTTCAGAAGTAGGTAATGTAATGTATGAACAAGGTTTATTAGTTATAACTGATACTGGTTCTTATTCAGAAGTGGGTAAAGCCGGAACGACCTTTTCATTAGAACACCAATCAACACACAGAATTTATCAACACGAGTATATAACTAATGCAAAACCAAATGAGTTTAATATGACAAGTAATGTGAGTATTACTCAGGCAAGAAGTGGATTTGTATATCTTCCACAAACTGCTTCATTAGTAGAAAATGAAAATGACGATAGAGATTTTGTTTATAAATTATTTCCACCACACCACAAACCAACTCTTTCTGGAACAGGAAGTTTTGAATCAGCATATACAACTATACCACAAGCAATAGACCCAGTAACAAGTTCAACTTGGTATCCTTATGTAACACAAGTAGGACTATATGATGACAATGAAGACCTATTGGCAGTTGGTAAATTAGCACACCCTATAAAATTATCAAGTGAAATCGACACAACATTTGTTGTTCGCTTTGATGTATAATCTTTACAATTCTTATATTTATTATTGAATTAAACCAACGGAGAAAACAATGTTTCGTTTTATAAAAAATATGGTTATGACAGCAGTAATGTTTGGAGTTATTTTTGCACAAAGTCCAATCTTACGAGTTAAACAGATAGGTGAATGGAAAACACCAGAGTATTGGTGGAAAGCACAAGAAACCGTTCAACTACAAACATTTTTAGCAGATGATATATCTACACCAGCATTAAAAAATAATAATTTTGATAGTTGGAGAGATGATATTTTAGAATTAGAAGTCACATTAGATGATGTAGGCGAAGATATTACAGCAGTTAGATTTGATATTGCATTTGATAATGACTTAATTACTTGGGTTGAAAACGATGGAACAACACAAGAAACATCAGTAAATGCTTGGAATCAAGGTAATTCACAAGTAATTAAAGGTAGTCATATATCGGGTTGGACTGAAGGTGATGAAACATCAAATGGTTCAACAGACTATTCATTTGAAGTAGTTCACTTTTCTAATGTAGGATATCAAGACGCTATACAAGATAGTGGTAATGAAGAAGCCGAAACCGATTCAAGATATGATTGGTTAAGAATTACTATGGTATCACACGGAAATGATGCGGACAATGACGGAACACCAGATAAAACATTTGGTGGTGGTAATGGAGTCCAAAAACAAATTCTTAAATTAAAATTTAGAATAAATGATGTAGTGGATAACTTTGAACCACGTTCATTTAGAATACCAACATATTATAGTGGAAATCAAGGATACTACACTTATGTATCTGACGATTATCTATTAGATTATAAAGTTTATATTGACGGAAACTTTGATACAGCCGTAGACAATACAGGTAACGGAGGAGCAAGAGGAGACATTACTCTACACCCGAAACTTGTTGACATTGAAGGTTTTGGAAGATACATTGGTGAGTGGGTTGATGTAGATGGAGATGGAACAAAAGATTCAGGAGATGACTTTGAACAAAAAACTTATCCTTATTGGAAAGTTGTATTTGAATTAGATGAAGACAATCCAGATGTAGACGGAGATACACCATTTTCTAATTGGTATGATATTGAAGATGTAGCAGATGATTCAAACACAGCAGATGAAGATTTATCTGATGATGTTATCGGAGATGATAGTGGAACATATTACTATCTAAAAATGACAGATACTAATGGAGTAACATCATTAGCAAATCAAGCATTACCAGGTAAAGGATTTTTAGGAGTATCATATTTTGATTACACCTACACAGATAAAAATGGATATTACAATATTCAATTACCAAGAAACAATACTTATCGTGTATCGTTCTGGCCACCAGACGCAGCAGACGACATTGGTTCACACACACAATTTGAATTAGATAGAGGAGCGATTACAAACATTAATGACGCAATCGCATCATTTAATTTCCAATCAAACAAATTTGAAACCACGAGTAATATTAAAGTAGAATCACCAAGTGGATATTTAGTTGGTGATGTAGACGGAGATGATGTATTCCAATTAAACGATACATACTTCTTATGGGCGTATGTAAGTGGAGTATTTGAAACATCATATACTCACGTTAATGGAAACACATATCAACAATGGTCAAGTATTGATAATTTAAAAGCAAATGGAAATGCACAAACTCTTAATTACTATCAAGCACTTAGAGGGGGTGACACTAAACAAAGAAGAGAGTTTACTGCATTTTGGGACGATGATTTAGACCAAGAAACAGATGTTTTAACAAAAGATACTGGTGGAGTTGCTTGGTTTAATCCAATGATGGATGATGTCGTAACAGGTAATGATACTTTACAAGTAGTTGTATTGGGTGGAACATCAACATTTGATGACCCAGACGTAACAACAGACGGAGATGTAAATCCAGACTACACGGCAGATGATGTCGCAGTATACTTTACAGGTGATATGAATCTTACAGGAACAAAAGTTCAAGAAACAGGTCAAGGTGCAGACGGATATCAAGACGCATACACAGGAACAACATATTATCGTTGGGCAACACACACCGTTCAAAACGGAAGTTCAGGAGATAGTTCTTGGAATCAAAATTGTGTAAATGCAAGTTGTGATGACGCACCAAGTGCTTGGACATACACAAATACAAATGGTGAATATGACGGAAGTAGTAGAAGTGTTATTTCAACACCTGATGTAAGTTTAACATTACCAGATGACGGAAGTGTTAAAGTTCAAATGGGTAATCAAGTTGTAGTTCCATTAACAATTATACCAAGTGTAGATGAAATAACATTAGAACCTACAAAGGTAGCAGGATTTGAATTTGAAGTTAGATTCAAAGATGAACAATTACAATTCATTGACGCACAAACAGGACTTTTACCAGGTCCCTGGATGACTTATCTAAATGAAAGTGAAATTGATGAAGACGGATACAAAACAATTTCATTTGGAGCATTAGATAACTCACCAAACAATTCACCAGAGGATTATTATATTACAGAAGAAATTGTTGGATTACAATTAGTATTTAATTCAAAACTAAATGAAAACAACAACCAAGAGTGGACAGAAGCAGACTTACAATTCGTAGGTAAAGCAAATGCAGGAAATCCAAATGGTGATGATTTACTTATGAATAGACAAAGTGGTAAGATTAGAATATGGAATAAGTTTTGGGCATTCGGTGGTGGACAACCAAGTGAAGACGAAATGACTTATGTTTATCCAAATCCATATAAAGATAGTGAACATAGTCAAATTAACTTCCAATTCTATATGGCAGAAACAGGACACGCTCTGATTAGTATTTATAACGCTAATGGTCAAAGAGTTGGTATAGTATTAGATGATGTAGTTAGTGAGGGAATGCACACTTTCACTTTTTCAGATTTACCAGATGCTTTCGGTGAAGGATATGGTGGATATGAAGATTTAGAATCAGGTATTTATCTATTCGTAATGGAAACAGAAGATAGAATTAAATCAAAGAAATTTACAATTATTAAATAAGGAGTAAAGTAATGAACAAAAAGATAAAAACATTTTTTATAGGATTCCTATTGGGATTTTCTATTATGTCTATGGCTAATGGACAATCAGTTAATGATTCAAGAGACGCCAAAGAGGAAATCAGAAAAGAAAGAATGGAACAACATCAAATGCAACAAGACAAGATGTGGAAACAAAAAGACCACAACAGAAAAGTTGGTATTGAAGAAATGATGTTAAAAATGAAAATGCACGATAGAAAAATGTATCAAGAGCATATGAAAAAACATCATAATCAAAACTTTTACCATAAGAAATTTAATAACAAAAATCACAAACCACAAATGTATTCAGACAAAAAACGAAGAATAATTGGTGGAATTGTAATTTTTAGTTTAGGGTATATTGTTGGAGTTGATGATGACCATAGAGGAAAAAAACATCACAAAAAAGAGAAAGATTTTAGAGGAGATAGATAATGAAAAAATTATTAAGTTTATTACTATTAACAGGAACATTGTTAGCACAAGCTAATAATATATGGACAATTAATCCAAGT
>Ga0080013_1002242_pt1 | contig 23223 bp, 32 predicted proteins | sample ETNvirenome_6_85_FD_69236 | JGI IMG/M metagenome (GOLD analysis project Ga0080013, IMG submission 69236) | Marine viral communities from the Pacific Ocean - ETNP_6_85 (SPADES assembly) (version 2) | ecosystem: Environmental > Aquatic > Marine > Oceanic | place: Pacific Ocean | collected 2013-06-19
TTGGAAACCAGGTGAAGAACAGACAATAGCCCAAGAATCTTGGGTGGTAATAAAAGGTAGTGTGGAATGTAATTTGATGGATACAGACGGAGTTACATTATCCAAGCCCATATTAGAGAATGGCGATTGTTCTGTAACTTTAGGTGGTGGTCATACCTATTTAATATTAGAAGATGACACATTAGTCTATGAATATAAAACGGGTCCGTATAAAGGACAAAAAATGGATAAGGTGTTCTTTGATTAAAATTGGAGTATTAGGACATTCTTCTATTGCAAAAAGGAGTGTAATTCCTGCTATAAATGAATGTGATGATTTTGTTTTAGATGGAATAGGCTCAAGAGATGTTAGGAATGGAAAATCATATGAAGAACTTTTAGCCAGTGATATCGATGCAGTTTATGTTTCTTTACCAGTTGGACTTCATTATGAATGGGGAAAGAAAGTTCTTAAATCAGGAAAACATCTTTTGATGGAAAAGACATTTACTGAAAGTTATGGACAGGCAAAAGAATTATTTGATATAGCATCAGTGTTAAATTTATCTTGTATGGAAGCTTTGATGTATGAGTTTCATCCATTACAGAAACAGATAGATTCTTTATTGTCGGTAGTAGGGGATATTAGATGTGTTGAAGCCCATTTTGGATTTCCGTATATTGAAAATAAAAATGATATTAGATATCAGAAAGATTTAGGTGGTGGGGCAATATTAGATGCTCTTATTTATCCATTAAGTTTTGTATTTAGAATCTTGGGAGATGAATATATAGACTATGAACCTATACTTTTTTATGATAGAGAAAATGAAATTGATGAACGAGGTTATATTCAATTTAAATATGATGAATCTGTAGCTAATATATCATATGGTTTTGGACATTTTTATCGAAATGAAGTAATTATTTGGGGAGAAAAGGCAATTTTAAAAACCAATAGAGTTTTTAGTCGACCTGAGAATTGTGATGTACCAATTCAATTATGGAATAATGAAAAGTACGAAAAATATGAAGTAGAAAACAAAAATCATTTTGTTGAGATGTTATGTTCATTTGGAAATTCTATTAAATTTAATAAATCTACAAGTGACAAAACATTACAACGAATGTCATTTATAGAAGGACTAAGTGGAATAGCAAGGAGTGGATTTGATATATGATTAATTTACCAAATGTTACTATTATTGCAGTATCTTCCATAGAAATAGAAAGAACAATTAGGGCACTCCAATATTCATGTAGAGGTATTAATTTTGGGGAAGTTAAATTTGTTACTCACGAGGATGTAAATCCAGATGGAATTACAGTACATAAAGTTCCACGAATTAATAGTTCAGATGAATTTAGTAAAATAACAATATATGACTTACCTAAGTATGTTGATACTGAATATTGTATATTAATTCAGTATGATGGATTTATAGTTCATCCTGAACAATGGACGGATGAGTTTTTAAATTATGATTGGATAGGTCCATTATGGACGATAGGACATAATTATTTTGATAAAAATGGTAATTCAATTAGAGTTGGTGATGGTATAGCATTAAGAAGTCAAAAACTTATGGGATTGGCTTCAAAGTTAAACTTACCTTGGGAGCCATTTACTAATAAAGGAGAACACAAACCTGGTTTCTGGGAAGATTCTTGGATTTGCGTAAAGAATAGACATATTTATGAAGGACACGGATGTAAATTTGCACCAATAGAAATGGCAGCCAAATGGGGACGGGAGTTACATAATCCACCAATTTCTGAGAATGAAGGAATTACACCTTTTGTTTTTCACGGAAGGAAAGATCCATATATGAGTTTAATATGATAACATTTGAAAATATAGGACATTTTGGTAGACTCTGTAATCAACTCTTTCAGTATGGTATTTTGTATGTAGTTGCAAAAAAGAATGGATATGATTTTGCATTACCATCTGATAATTTTAAAATTGTAGATTCTTCACCTAATCCAGTAATTGGTAATAAAAGGGATTATATGTTTTTACAAATATACGAATGTTTTAATGTAACAGGTAAATTATTACCCAAGTCTGAAATTTCTTTTAATAGAACATTTGATCATGGTACAGATTATTCTAAGTTTAGTCCAGATGTATTTGATATAAATGACCATACTAATATTAAGGGGAACTTTCAATCGTATAAATACTTTAAAGGATTTGAAAATGAATTAAAGAAGGAATTTCAGTTTAAAGGGGAGATAGAAAAAACTACTAAAGATTATTTTGATGGGTTAAAGAAAAAATATAACGAAAAAACTTTAACTGGTATTCATGTTAGACGAGGTGATACGATAGGAGAGGATCATATTTACAAGGGTCAGTTGGGTGGATGTTTAGTTTTACCAAATTCAGATTGGTATAACAAAATGATAACGAAACTTAGAAGTGATGATAATATATTTTTAGTGATTTCAGATGATATAGAATGGTGTAAAGAAAATATAAAGGGAGATGATGTTGTTTATTCAAAGTTTAGTGTAGAAGGACATAGTGAAATTAAAGCAGAATATTTAGATTTGTGTTTAATAACACATTGTGATAATTTTGTTATGTCTTGTAGTACTTTTAGTTGGTGGGGAGCTTGGTTGAGTAAAAAAGATGGAGATGTATTTGTTCCAGATAGATGGTGGGGAAGAAGATATTATAATAGAAATGAAAGTGATATTAGACTTCCAAAGTGGAATCCAGTACGAGTAGAATCAGATTATGAAATTTGGGGACCTGATGGAAAAGGATATTGATAAGAATTTTTTTAAAGAAAAAATAAAAAAAGAAAATCCAACAATATTTGATGTTGGAACATTTGACGGAAGTGATTGTTTAGATTTTTTAGAGATATTTGATAATCCAAATATTTATGCATTTGAGGCAGATAAAAGGTCAATCGATATTTTTAAAAAGTATGTTGGAGATAAACCAATCAATTTAGTAGAAACTGCATTATCTAATGTAGATGGAGAAATTGAGTTTTATCAAAGTGAAAGTGAAACTCGCAGACATACTCGATATGATTATGAAAAGACTTGGAGTGCATCAGGTTCAGTAAAGAAACCAGGTAATCATTTAACAGTATTTCCTGATATTCAATTTGAATTAAATAAGGTAAAATCTACAAAATTGGATTCGTGGATTTCAGATAAGAATATTGATTTGATTGATATAATGTGGGTAGATGTAAATGGTGGTGAAGAAGAATTTTTAGATGGTGGAAAAAAAACCATAATTGAAAAGGTTAATTACTTATATATAGAATTCAACGGAGTTGATGACCGAAAGTTATATGAAGATTGTTATACAGCAAATCAGATTAAAGACATACTACCCAATTTTGAGGAATTAGGTATCTATAATTTTATGGGAAATTTTGGTAATATATTATTGAAGAATAAAGGAGTGGGATAATGGGAAATTATCAAGGACTTAAAAAAGAAGAAACTCGCGATGAATATGGAAAAGATATTCATTATACAAGTTGGCCAGTTGGAAAGATTCCAAAGGAATTCCAACGACCTGAACTTGACCAATTAACAGAGTTGGGATATGATTGGGATGATCCACGAGATGTAATAGATATGTTTGAGGAGAAGGTTGCTAAATTTGCCGGTAGTAAATATGCTTGTAGTATAGACTCGTGCTCTAACGGATTGTATTTAGCTATGAAATACCTTGATGTTAAAGGAACAATTACAATACCAAGTAGAACTTATGTATCACCACCTATGCAAATTATACATGCTGGTTGTAAAGTAAAATTCGAAGATAGGGAATGGAGTGGAGTTTACAAATTAGAACCATATAATATTTGGGATGGTGCTACGGCATGGACAAAGGGAATGTATGTTGGTGATGATGCAATACAAGTTGTATCATTTCAGATAAAGAAAAGAGTACCGATTGGTCGTGGTGGTATGATTCTTACCGATAGTAAAGAAGCATTTGAGTGGTTTAAATATGCTACTTATGATGGTAGAAATTTAAGAGAGTATTATATGGATGATGAATTTGCAATGATTGGTTGGCATATGTATATGACACCAGAAGATGCAGCAAGAGGTATAATACTAATGGATTCAGTTCCAGAAGTAAATGAAGATACTGGTGATTCAACTTCATATTCAGATTTATCAGACAGAGAAGTTTTTAAAGATTATTTGGGAGAATAAATGACACCTAAAATATCAATAATCACGGCAACACATAGGAGACCTGATTTACTTTATAAATGTATAAAGTCGGTACAGACTTCAACATTACAAGAATACGAACATATAATTGTAGGTGACCATTGTGATTGGGCGAAAAGGGTTTGTGATTCATTTCCTTTTGATGAGAGAATTAAATATTTTGAAACACCACATCCACACGTTTGGAACGCGGGTGCCAGTGCAAAGAATGTTGGAATACAAAAAGCACAAACAGATTATATTGTTTATTGTGATGATGATAATATAATATTGGAAAATCACTTGGAAGTAATGTATAATGAATTATTAAAAGGAACTCAGATATGTGCTTCAAAGTTGTACGAGGTTACATTAGAAGATTGGGGAAATGGTTCTATAAAAACACTTATGAAAATAGTGATACCAAAATCTACTGAATTAGGTAATGGTAATATTCATTATGGAGATATGCAATGTTATGGTCATACAAAATCATTATCAGATAAAGTTGGTGGTTGGATTACTGCTGATGAAATTCAATATGATAGAACATGGCCAAAATCTTCAGTAAACGAAGATGGATATCTGTTACGGAAATTTAAAAAACTTGGTGGAGAGGAAACGGTATTTCTTGATACTATAAGTGTAATATATTATGGTAGAGGGGCATGTTCAAATAAAGATTACGACTATGAAAGTTTATTAGATAAAGATAAGTTATTTGTATATCCAGAATTAGTAAAGGAGTTTTAATGAGTAAAAAAACGGTAATTTCTAATGGAGTTGAATGGGAATCCGTTCCTATTTCTATACCCGAAGATTATATGGAACATTTTGATTTTGTAAACTTCGGAGCAAAAAATGGAGGCATGGAAGAGTATTGTCGTAAAACCTTTGGTTCACAACGAGGGTTACATTTTGAAATTGAAGAAGAATGTGTAAAAACTATGGAAGAAAAAGGTATCTCGTGTGTTCAGGCAGATATAACTAATTTAACATTACCAGAGAATTGTGTTGATTTTGTCATAGCTACTGGTACTATTGAACATTTAATGAATTTAGAATCAGTAAAAAAAATGATTGAACTGTCGATAATTGCAGCCAGGGATTTTATATATTTGACTTGGCCGTGGTTTGATTCGGATGATTATTTGGAAAGTTTAGGATTAACTTTATTTCCATCAACGTGGGATGGACATACAACTCATGTTACTATTTCAGATTTAAGAAATATATTGGATGAGTTATCAGTTGAGGGAACATTTATGGCATGGCCATTAATACCTAATTCGAGTAGTGAGAACATATCACCAATTGGTGCTATAGAGCCAGAGTTGGGTGGAACTGCTGAGTATGGTAATTTGGGTCCTTATAAATCAAAGTATGGCCCCAAACCTATGGTTAATTTTACAGAACCCGTTTATTATGAAAGTGTTTGTTTTATATCTTTACGGGATTCTCAAAAGAGCCGTGAATCATTAGAAGTTATTAAACAATTTAATTGGGATAAAGTATGAAGAAAAAAGCATTTATAACAGGTATTAACGGACAAGATGGTAGTTATCTTGCCGAATTATTGATAGAAAAGGACTATGAAGTTTATGGGATAGTAAGACGAAACTCTATAGCAGAACATCAAGAAAGTAGAATTGACCATTTGGTTGGAAAGGGAGTTGAAACTTCTTACGGAGATTTACTTGATGTAAGTTCATTAGAAAGATTGATACGAACTATTCAACCCGATGAAATCTATAATATAGCAGCACAGAGTCATGTGAGAATTAGTATGGACATTCCACAATTTACAGTACAAACAAATGCACTCGGATTGTTAAATATATTAGAGGCCCATAAAAATAATTGTCCAAGTGCGAGATTCTACCAGGCCTCATCATCAGAGATGTTTGGTCGTTCAGTAGATACAGATGGATATCAAAGAGAAACCACGCCGATGCATCCTACAAGTCCTTATGGATGTACAAAAGTATTTGGATTTAATATGGTACAACATTACAGAAATGCTTACAAGTTATTTGCAAGCAATGGAATATTATTTAATCATGAATCACCAAGACGAGGTTCTAATTTTGTAACTAATAAAGTTGTGAAATCGGCCGTAGAGATTAGTAAAGGACTAAGAGATAAACTACCACTCGGTAATTTAGATGCTTTTCGTGATTGGGGACATTCAAAAGATTATGTTCGGGCAATGCATATGATATTAAATCATACAGAACCAGATGATTTTGTATGTGCTACTGGAGTTACACGTTCTGTTGGGGATATGTGTAAGTATGTCTTTGGTAAGTTAGATTTAGATTATAAAGATTATGTAACTCAGGATGAACGATATATGAGAGCAGAAGAATTGAAATACTTAAAGGGAGATGCTACTAAGTTAAGAATGACATTTGATTGGGAACCTGAATATACATTTGAAACTATGATGGATGAAATGATTGATTTTTGGCTATTAAAGTTTTAATTTTGAAATCACTAAAGGATAGTTATTGGTATGAAAGAAAAAATATTGGTTACAATTCCAACTACAGGAAGTAGATTACCATTATTGAAAGAAGTTTTAGATTCAGTTTATTTAAATCAAGATAAATTTGATATTACAACGGTTATTGTTAAAAATGGAACATTTTCTAATGAAGAATATTATGATTTTGATTTAGTACATGATGTTATAAAAATAGAATCTCATCCAGGTGGTCATATTGCACGTGCCATGAATGTTGGCTTAGAATATATTACAGATAAATTTGATTGGTGGATGTATCAAGAAGATGATTTAATTATCACTACTGAAAATTGGATGGAAAATGCCATATCCACTTACAATTCTATTCCTAAATGTGGAACACTCGGAATTAGATTATTTGGGGGACAACGAAAATATAATCCACGAAAAGAATACACTATTGAATCTTTAAAAGTTAGAGATAAGGATACATTTGAGGTTTATTGGTCTGGTGGTATTACTTTAATATCTGGGGATATTATTAGAAACCATAATTTGAGATGTGATGAGAATATGATGTCAGTTCCAAATGCAGATATTAATCTACAATTAATAGAACTTGGATATGAGAATTGGTTTCATGAACTTAAATATACTCATTATCATACTACAGGTAATAAAACTCCTGATCACCCACATATTGGGGTGGACGGACCAAAATGGAAATATGCTGATGTTCCTGTTCATATGATGAAGGGTGATTGTCAAATTCGTTTAAAATGGAATAATTGTGGTAACACTAAAATACAGGATTGGGTAGATATGGATACTACTAACGCAAGAGAATGGTTGATATCACAAGGTAGAGATAAAGAAAACTATAAGGAATTTGAGTTATGAATGTAAGAGAAAATCCATTAAAAGTATTGGGACCTTTTGGAGACGAAGATGATGTTCAGGCCATAAGAGAAGTTATCGAAAGTGGTTGGTGGGGAAAGGGACCTAAAGTTCAAGAGTTTGAAGAAAAGTTTGCAGAACTTGTTGGTGCTAAACATGCAATATCTGTAACAAGTAATTCACATGGTCAAGATTTAGTGATGAAGGCGATGGGATTTAAAGGTGTTGATGTTATTAATCCAACTATGTCATTTGTGGCAACTGCTGAGATACCACTTTGGAATGATTGTACTTCTAATATAGTAGATGTGGATAAAGTAAATTTAAATATAACAGCAGAAGAAGTTGAAAGGTGGAAGAAACCAAATTCAGAAGTTTTGATAGCTGTAAACATGGCTGGTATTCCTGCACCAATAGATGAGATACGAAAAGTATTTGGTGGATATATCATTGAAGATTGTGCACATAGTTGTTATACCGAGGGTGCAGGAACAAAGGGTGATGTTGCGGTTTGGTCATTTCAAGCAGTAAAGACATTACCGATTGGTGATGGTGGAATGATTACTTTAAATGATGATAAGTTAGCAAATAAGATAAGAGAAATGTTGTGGTTTGGAGTTACTTCAACTTGGAGTAGGGCATCAGATGAAAGTGGAACTCGTCCAGGATATGCTTGGGATTATCAAGTAAATAGACTTGGATATAAATATTATATGATTGATATTATAGCAGCACTTGGTTTATCACAGTTGAAAAAATTACCAAAGTTTTTAGAAACTCGTAGACATATACAGAAAAGATATAATGAAGAATTATCTTCAGCAATAGAACGACCAGCATATTCTGATACAGTTCAATATTATTGTGCGAGATTGCCCGAAAAAAGATACAATTGGGCACCAGATGGTTCTGGATTTTCAAGTACTGGTAGGGACCAGTTGATTAATTACTTGGCAGATAAGAAAATACATACTTCAGTTCATTTTAAACCTTTACATCTTTATAAATTACTTGAACACGATCCTTATTTAATGGGGTTTGAAAAAAAGTTACCAGTTTCAGAAGAAGAATGGGTGAAGTTGATTAGTTTACCATGTCATAATGGAATGACAGATGATGATATTGATTATGTAGTTCATTGGGTAAATAAATTTATAGAGGAAGAATATTAATGAAGGATTTACAGTCGTCATTAAAGAAAAAGGGTAAATATGTTACACAAATAATACATTTTGTAGGTGGCGTTAAGAGAACATTTGAAGGAGTATCTACGGTAGATATAAAACAAGGACAAATGACTAAACTTGAATTAAAAGATGGTAGGTTTGTTCTTGTAAATGATAATAATGTTTTGTGTATAGAGGTGTTTAGTGAAAAAAAATAGACTTATTTTGGGTGATGGGTGGTTAGGTACAGAATTAGTAAAAGAAACTGGATGGGATAATATTAGTAGAAAAAAAGATGGAATTGAGTTTACAGATATAGATTCATATAAATATTATTTGTCGGGATATGATGAAATTATAAATTGTATTGCCTGTACCGACACATATGATAAAAACAAAGATGCAAATTGGAATACAAATTATAAGGCAGTAGTTGATTTAGTAGATTATCTTAATACTCCACCTGGTACAAGTGTAAAACTTGTTCACTTTTCTACTGATTATGTATATGCAAATTCTAAACAAAATGCATCTGAGAAAGATGTTCCCGTTCATGACGCAAATTGGTATACTTATACAAAAATAATAGCAGAACCATACGTTGAGTTACGATTAGATAACTATCTTATTATAAGAGCAACTCATAAACCACAACCTTTTATGTTTGATAAGGGATTGATAAGTCAAGTCGGAAATTTTGATTATATTGATGTTGTTTCAAAAATATATATTGATTTGATTAAAGGGGATGCACAAGGAACTTATAATGTAGGAACTGAATTAAAAACTATGTATGAATTAGGAAAACGAACCCGAAAGGATTTAGTTCCAACTAATGAAAAGTTTCATGATACTATGCCATTAGATGTTAGTATGGATTTGAATAAATTAAAAAAGTTTTATGATAAAAAATAAAAAAGTTGCATTTGTAGTAGCATTACATCAAAGTAAAACACATAGACCTAATGGGTTTGAATTGTTCAATGATTATTTGGCCTCGGTATATAGTCATTGTCAGTATCCATTTAAAATATTTGCTTTTGATAATGAGTCAGATGATAAATTTGAGATAGAAAATTGTCCTGATAATTTAAGTATAACAAGAGTAGATGACCAGTATAAAGGTGGATGTACTTATACTTGGAACGAAGGAATAAAACAGGCGATATTAGAAGATTATGATGTTGTTATAATAACATCAGACGATCAAATATATAATGAAACCGTAAATGATTTTGTTGATACAATTTTAACTCATGAACATAGAGATGATGCTATATTTGGTCCATTAAGTAATAATCCAAATAATGATTATCAAAAATCATATCAACCAAATGGAAAGGTTTGGGAAATTTCTGGTAAACCTACAGATGAATTAAATGGATTTTGTTTAGCGATGACAAAGGAATCCATTCAAAATAATTATTTTGATACGGATGGTAATTTTTTTAATACTGGTAAAGAATATATTTGGGGTAAACAAGATGTTGAAGTTCAACAAAGAGTTGGTCATTCAATAGTTGTTGGAACTTGTTGGGTTTATCATATTAAACAGGGTGGCTGGCGTAAAATAAGAGATAGTGGTTTAAGAAAACCTACAATAGATACCTATTCTACAAAAGATGAATTACATTTAATAATTTTATGGGATGAGAATAATATCCATGAAGTTGAAGATACTATTAGAGAAAGGTTTAAAATAGTTAAAAAACTTTGGATACCATCTTTGGATGAATTACGGGTAGATGTATTAAATATTATTTATAGATTTGAATTACCAGTGGAAGAACTTATGTCAGTATCAAAGGGTACTCATCCAATGTTTGTGTTTGTGGTTATTGATGAGAATCCAGTTTATGAATTAAAACAAACATCTCGACAACTTAAACATTTTAATATAAATTTATTTAATTTAAAACGTAAATTGAGAAAAGGTAGGTCAAATTATTTACACGCCACAGATAATATAGAAGAAACACACGATGACCTTCATGTATTTTCTGAAATTATGGGAAATCAAAGTATATACGATGAGTGGAAGGAGTGGCGACCAACCTTTAACAATTTAACAGATTACTTTAAAGAATTGAATTCTTATAGTAGTTTGAAATATGTTGTTATGAGAAATTTTGACAATTATCCAAATGAAGTTCAACTTGATGGACACTCAGATATAGATATTTTAACTAATGATTATTTTTTATTCAAAGCAATATCAGGAGGCAAGTCTAGAAAAAATCCTATGGTTGAAGATGGGGGATATAAAGTATGTAATAAAGTTAGAATTAATAATATAGAAGTTGATGTAGATGTTAGACATATAGGGGACAATTATTATTGTATAGGTTGGGAAAGGGATATATTAGATAATAGGGTTTTATATAATGGATTTTATATTATGGATAATGTTAATCATTTTTATAGTTTATTATATCATGGTCTTTGTCAGAAAGCACCAGGTGGTTTATCAGATACTTATAAGAAAAAGTTTTTAGAGTTTGAAACAGAAATGGAAGTGGGTTTGAACAAATCTAACATACATGATGAAGAATTTCTTTTTGGTATTTTGGATAGATTTATGAAAGAAAGAAATTATGATTATGTTAGACCAAAAGAATCGTCAATAGCATTCAGGTCATCAATATGAAAACATCTCAAGAATTAATTCCGATAAAATTTGGGGAAGAAAATGGTACTATAGATTTTAATGGAGATGAATATGAACCAATAGAGAGATGGGCAACAGATATAGTTGAAACTGAAGAACAATGCAAAGATAGAAAGTATGATATTTCTACTAAAGATAGATATTATTTTACTGGAAGATTTTGTAAATTTTTGGGAAGTAAAGATAAAGATTATGGTTATAAAATTTTTATGGATGAGAATCTTGGAGAGAGACATATAAGGTTATTGTTTGAGATACAAGATTTACTTTATGAAAATGGATTTGCTCCACGGCCACATGAAGTTATGAAATGTAATGAAGATTCAAGAGAATATTTTGTTATAAAAATGGATAATATTAAAGGAACTCATGTTCAGCCAGATAAAAAATGGACAAATAGTTTGGTGGATTTTTGTAATGAAAATAAAATTTATAGAGAGGTAAGATCTATTGCAGACGATTGTGTTCCTAAAAATTGTATAAAAACAGATGATGGTAAGATTTGTTTAGTAGATATAGATCAAAGATATAGATATGAAAAGTATGATATGGAATATCTCATACCGAGAGTGATGGCACTCGGTAGAGGTATTACTCATATTGGAGACAGAGAAGATATTTATGTTGATGAAATTAGATTATTTGATTCTATACAAATACAAACAATAGAATTTTGTAATTTGAAATGTGATTTTTGTCCCAATCATTATATTATTTGGGACAGAATAGAAGATAAGAAAAAGGGTATTCCTTATAATTTAATGTCAGTTGAAAATTATACTAAGATAGTTAAGAATTTGGCTAATTTAGGATATAAAGGTAGATTTTCACCATATTTGATGAATGAACCTTTAATGGATAAAGATAGAATAGTAGAGTTTATTAGAATAGCAAGAGAACATTTACCCGATTGTTTTATTCAGATAGATACCAATGGAACAGGATTTACGGAAGAGTTAATGAGAGATATGATGAATGTGGGATTAGATAGAGTACAAATTGATGATTATTTTAATGATGCATATGCAGAAAAGATGTTTAAAATAATGATGGAATTCCAGGAAGAAGATGTAAAAATAATAATGTCATCGAATTATAATGTAAAACAAGTAAAGAAGAAAGAAGATAAAAATAAAGGAATCCATTGGGCCCCTTATACATATTGGAATAGGGGTGGACTTGTTAATGTAAATCCAGATATGCCAATTCCACAGAAAGATTGTGGGTATCCGTCAAGTCAGATGTATATTAAATGGAACGGAGATGCATTATTATGTTGTTGTGATTGGGAATATCAAGTTGTTCATGGAAATGTTATAGAAACAAGCATAGAAGAAGTATGGACAAATGGTTCATACGAACATTATAGAAAGACTTTGAAAAAGGGCCGTAGAGATTTGTTACAAATGTGTCGTAAATGTAATAAGGGTGGAGAGTCGTGTTATAGGACAGACCTTCAGCTTTTAGAGGAAGTATCACGATGAAGAAAAATGTAGTTTTAATACCTTGGATTGAACGAGAAGAGGCAGTTAATAAAAGTGGTATTGGAAGAGCCGATAGAACCAAAGGTTACAAGTATGGAGTAGATTCTTGGAAACAATGGTGTGAGAAACATGATGTAGAATTTTTCTTGATGGATACATTGTTAGTACCAGAAAGTGAAATGGTTATTACTTGGCAAAGATGGTATGTATTAGAGATATTAGAAAAGAATGGTATTGAGTATGACCAAGTTTTGTTAGTAGATGCCGATTCAGTTATACATCCCGATTGTCCTAATTTCTTTGAGGAAACCAACCACGAGTTTTCTTCGGCATTATGTAATGGGGATTATGAATGGGTGAATAGAGCAATTCACGGTTATTCTCGATTGTTCTTTGATTGTGATTATTACAAGATGAGTTCTAATTTCTTTCAGACTTGTTTCGTTATACTAAATGAGAAACATAGAGATTTTTTAAAGAAAGTAGTTGATTGGTATTGGGAGAATAAAGACCAAGTTATCCAATCATATGATATTGTAAAGTGTGGAAGTGATCAACCACTTATCAATTTATTAACTAAGAAGTTTGATGTGGATGTGAATTTTCTACCATACAAATATTCTATAATGGATTTACATAGAAAGAATTTGATTTATACAGATCCGACTTGGAATTGGTGGCAAGATGATTTGACTAATTTATATAATTCGGGTTGGGTTTATCAGTTCAATGCCATACCACCAAATAAAATGAATAGGGATCAGGCATATTGGATGGAACGAATATATAAGGAGTTATATAAATGAAAATAGCATTTTTAACACAAATGGGATTTACAGGTAAAGTTCCACGAAATCATCCAAATATGAGAACTGAATTTGCACAGATGTGTGCCTTGAAGGCCGACCATTACCCATTGTATGATGTGGATAAAATTCCAGAAGGATATGACCATGTTATTTTAATGATACCAAAAACTCAACAAGATAGGGATGGACTTTACAATATAGACATAGTAAAGAAGGCAAGACGAGTTGGAAAACACGTATGGTTTATGCAAGAAGGACCTAATTGGATATTTCAAGACCTACCAATACATCAACAGTTTTGGCATTACAATGTATTAATGGAAGTTGATGGAATACTTACAGAGAATAGGTCAGACATTCCATATTTTAGAGGATTAGTTGGTGGTGATAAACCAATATGGAACATACCATCTTTAATGATTACAGATGATGTTGTTTCAAGAAGTGAGTGGGGTGATGTTGTTATTTTAGGCGGAAATTTTGTTCGTTGGTATGGTGGGTTTGATAGTTATATAGTAGGAAAGGTATTTCAACCAGAGTATAAATTAGCTTGTGTGAGTATGGGTAGAAAACAAACATTGGAAGACCAAATAGAGGATATTACTTATACACCTTATGTTCAATGGAGAGAATGGATTAATATATTGAGTCAATATCATGTTGGAGTTCATTTAATGCCAACCGTAGGTGCTGGAACATTCAATATGAATTGTGCATTTCACGGAATACCTTGTATTGGTTATGAACAAGTAGATACACAAAGAGATTTACATCCACTAACATCTGTGAAGAATGAAGATGTAGAAAGTGCAAGGCATATAGCAGAGAAGTTAAAGAATGATGATGGATTTTATCACGAATGTAGTATACAGAGTAGAGAGTTATGGGAAAAGTTATATTCAGAAGAAGTATTTTTAGACCATATGAATAAAGTATTTGGGAGTTTAAAATGAAACCTATAAGTTTAATTACACCAAGTCGTACTAACCTAAAATATTTAAAGTGGGCATACACATCAATACGGAAGAATTTGGGGTATATACACGAGATATGTATGGCAGATGACTTCTCAGACGATGGAACGTGGGAATGGATGAAAGAGATTGCAGAGAAAGATATCAATGTAAAAATCCATAGAAATGAAGGTCCCACACGACTTGGACACACAATTTTATATGATACTCTCGTAAATGATTACGCCACCAATGATATTGTGATGATATATCACGCTGATATGTACGCCTGTCCTAACTTAGATACAGAGATACTCAAACATTTAGAACGAGGTAAAGTAGTGAGTGCAACACGAATAGAACCACCACTACATCCTGATGGACCAGAGAAAATACTACAAGATTTTGGTATAGAACCAGAAGAATTTGATGAACAAGGATTATTGAGATTTGTATCAGACCATGTTGGAACACGAGAAGATGAAACAACTCGTGGTATATTTGCACCGTGGGCAATGTACAAAGATGACTTTCAATCCATTGGTGGCCACGACCCATTATACGCTCCACAAAGTAAAGAAGATAGTGATATATTCAATCGGTTTGTATTAGCAGGATATGATTTAGTTCAAACTTGGAAAGGATTAGTCTATCATATGACAAGTCGTGGTTCAAGATTCAAAGATGGAGCAATGAGAAATCCCGCGGGACAAGTGTTTATGAAAGGTAGGGAGTCGAGTGAGTGGTTGAAACAAAACCTCCGTAGCACCCGTAATTTCATCCGCAAATGGGGACATATGGTTAAACACGATGAACTGATGTATCCTATCATTCCACCGAAGTATGATGTGGGATTTATGGTAGAGAATTGTGATATAAATATGTTGAAAGAATTAGAGCCGTGGTGTTCTAATATTCATGTTACATTAAATCCCGAACAAATAAGAAATTACATAGAAAAGGAACAACCAGATACTCAGTTCAATCTTACAGAAAAAATCTTGTATCATTCTCAACCGACAACAAATAATGTAACTGTTAGGTTTGATGCTCAATTACTAACACCCCAGAATTTTCAGATATTAGTGAATTTATCAGATATACTTAAAGAAAGTGGTGAAGTAGGTGAGATGGAATTGCAGATATTTAAGTTTTATATAAAATCACTTGATAGTTATGAAGGAGAGTTAATAAATGTGGGATGATTCGTTTTGGGTAAAAGATAAAGGTTGGACTTCAGTAAAAGATTATATAGAAGAAGTACCAGATTTTCCAATAGAAGGAATATCATTTAAAGATATTTCTCCATTACTGGCAGATGAAAATATGTTCCAAGGTGTGATTAATGAGATGGGAGATATTTTAGTAAAATTTCCTGATTATTGGATTGGAATAGAGGCTAGAGGATTTTTGTTTGCATCGGCATTGTCAGTTAAATTTGGCGGTGGAGTTGTAATGTGTAGAAAGGCTGGTAAATTACCACCAACGGTTTTTAGTCATAGTTATAAAACAGAATATAGTGAAGATACTATACAAATCAAACAAGGTAGTGGAACGGCAGTTATAGTAGATGATGTGCTGGCAACTGGTGGAACATTAGAGGCCACTAATTATTTAGTTAAGACAGCAGGTTATGATGTTATAGACAATTTGGTATTAATTGATTTAAAATATGTTCCAAGAGTAGAAGATTTTAATTTAGAAGTAAGGAGTTTAATAAGTTATGAGTGAGTATTCAGGATGTGATGATTTCACACCATTAAGAAGGTCATATAAAAGGTCTTGGTTTCAAGAAAAGTTATTTGTGGATATGTACGGTAGAGATTATAATCTATCAGATGTTTCGATGACCTACATGACAAGAAGTGAGGCATTTAAAAAACGAGGTTATACTCGGAAACAAATCAATGAACTATGGAACGAGAGATATAAGTGGTGGGCTGAAAATAAAGGCATTTAAATGAAAACGTTTATCATATCAGAAATAGGAATTAATCATAATGGTGATATTAATATAGTAAAAAAACTAATAGATATTGCAAAAGGAACAGGATGTGATGCAGTAAAGTTTCAAAAAAGGAATCTTGATATATGTATCCCAGAAAATAAAAAAGATGATAAAAGGGAGACTCCTTGGGGTGAAATGACTTATTTAGAATATAAACAACGATTAGAATTTGGTAAAGAAGAATATGATGAAATTGATAGATACTGTAAAGAAAAAGAAATTGAATGGTTTGCTTCTGCTTGGGATATAGAAAGTCAATTATTTCTTAGACATTATAATTTGAAGTATAATAAGATTGCTTCACCTATGTTGACTCACAAAAGATTACTTGAAACAGTAGCAGAAGAAGGAAAACATACTTTCATTTCTACTGGTATGAGTACAATGGAACAAATAGAAAAGGCCGTTAAAATTTTTAAGGACTATGGTTGTTCCTTTGAATTGATGCATTGTAATTCAAGTTATCCAACAGAAGATTTTAATTCTAATTTGAGTTGTATAAAAACTTTAAGGGAACGGTTTGATTGTAATGTTGGTTATAGTGGACATGAAAAAGGAATACAAATAACATTAGCAGCTGTAGCCTTAGGGGCTACAAGTATAGAAAGGCACGTTACTCTTGATAGATATATGTATGGTTCAGATCAATTTGCTTCTGTAAATCCTATGGATTTACTTAAAATATGTAAGATAATAAAAGTAATTGAAAGTGCCATAGGTGATGGTAAGAAAACTTTAAGAGAAGAAGAAAAGAAAAGTTTAAATAGTTTAAGGAGAGTAGATACTTAAATGATTAGAACAGCAGAATTTGTATCACCTGGTCATCCAGATAAAATATGTGATCAGATTTCAGATAAGATTTTGGATTATTGCATTAAGTTAGATCCCAATGCGAGAGTTGCCGTTGAAACAATGGGTGGACATGGTTCTATCTATATTAACGGTGAGGTTACATTAGATACGAAAAAGGAAATTCCTATATTACATTTAGTTGAAGATGTAATGAGATCAAAAGATTATTTAAATACAACACAAGTTAATATAGTTCAACAATCACCAGAGATTGCTCGTGGGGTTGATGTTGGTGGAGCAGGTGACCAAGGTATTATGGTTGGTTACGCTTGTGATGAAAATGACGAGTATGTTCCACAAGAATATTATATAGCAAGACATTTGTGTAGACATTTATATGAGAAGTTTCCATATGATGGTAAAACACAAGTTACGACAGACGACCATTGGATTACTCATATCGTCACGAGTTTTCAGAATACAGAAAAAGAACAATTAGAACAATCAGTAGTAGAGTATATGGATTTTGAAGTAGAAGGTATAAAAATCCATTGTAATCCAGCAGGAGATTGGACACAAGGTGGATTTGATGCAGATGCAGGATTGACTGGTAGAAAGTTAGTGGTTGATAATTATGGACCACGAGTTCCAATTGGTGGTGGAGCATATAGTGGTAAAGATCCAAGTAAGGTTGATAGAAGTGCAGCATATATGGCAAGATATATAGCAGTAAGTGAGATGAAGTCAAAGAGATTAGACGAATGTTGGGTTTATTTAAGTTATGCCATAGGCGAGAAAGAACCATTACAATCTACTGCAAGTGATGGTAAAAAGATTTGGGATATATCAGACAAGTATCCTGTTTATCCAAATGAAATAATTGATTATTTAGAACTAAAGAAACCTATCTATTATGAGACTTCTCAATGGGGAGCATATGGAAATGGTTTTAAATGGGATTTATTATGAGTAAAAAAACATGGAAAGATGCAGATAAATCAATTCTGAAATCTTTACCAAATCCAGATGGTCAAAGACCATATGAATTAAAAATGAAACAACCCGAATTAACATTTTTGGGTGTGTACAATCAACCTGATTTTGCTACATTGTATATATTAATGTATCCAAATGGTAAAATAGTTGAACTAAAATCTCTAAAGATATATCTACAACAATATAGAGAGATTATAGTTTCGTATGAGAGATTGACAAATATAATATATAACCATATGATAGAAGTTTATGAACCACAAAGATTACGACTTGTATTGGATTGTATGCCACGAGGTGGGATTATGTCAAGAGTTACGGTTGATTCAGATTGGGACGCAATGGGTGGTGAAGAAAAGTATCGCGATTGGGGCGAAGATGTTTGGTAAAGATGTATTGATTGTATGTGCACTTGAACAAGAAACACAAGGTCAGTTGGACGAGTATGATGTTCTTTATACAGGCGTAGGTAAGGTTAATGCCACATATAAACTAACACAAAAGTTTGGTAAGTTTGGTAGTTATGTTCCATATAAGGCAGTAATCAATTATGGAACAGCAGGCAGTAAAGAGTTACCAATAGGTGAATTAGTAGATTGTACAAAATTTATACAAAGAGATATGAATGTTAGTGGGATGGGATTTCATCAAGGTCAAACTCCATTTGAAAATGATATTCCATCGGAGTTAGATTTTTCAAATAAACCATTTAATCCAGATTATGGTAGAGAACACCACATTAATACAATTAAAAAACATTACACTTGTGGTACTGGTGATAATTTTGTAGGTGAAGTATCTCTATCTGTTGGAAATAATTGGATGTGTGATGTAGTAGATATGGAAGCATATGCATTAGCTAAAGTATGTTATCATTATGATATACCTTTTATATCATTTAAGTATATTACAGATAATGCCAATGAACATTCAGCAAAAGATTGGAAAGAGAATTTAGCCGATGGAATAGTAGAATTTAAAGAAAAAGTATTGGAGAAAATAGAATGAGAATGTTAGTTACAGGTGGTGCTGGTTTTGTAGGTACTAACCTAATAAAAAGATTATTAAAGGATGGATATGAAGTAGTATCAGTAGATAATTATTCATCAGGTAAAAAAGAAAATGAACAAGAAGGTTGTCGTTATTATGATTATGATTTATCAAGTAGACATACTCATGGAATATATGTAGATCACGGAAGTTATCCAGCCTGGAGAGATGAAGAATATGATTGTATATATCATATAGCGGCACTCGCCAGAATTCAACCATCATTAGAAAGACCACTACATCATATAAAAAATAATTTTATGTCATCACTTAATGTATTAGAGTTTGCTAGAAAAATAAATGTACCAGTTATATATGCTGGTTCGAGCTCTAAACATCACGGACTATATGGTAGTCCATATGCCTGGTCAAAGTTTAGTGGTGAAGAATTGTGTAAATTATATAGTAGTGTATATGATATACCAACTTCAATATGTAGGTTTTATAATGTATATGGACCACATCAATTAGAAGAAGGACCATATTGTACCGTTGTAGGTGTTTTTCAAAATCAATATAAAGATGGTAAACCATTAACAATTACAAGTGATGGAAAACAAAGACGAGACTTTACTCATGTGGATGATATAGTAGATGGGTTGGTTAAATGTGGTGATGCTCTTTTAGATGAAGGTAATTCGATTATTGATGGAGTTGAATTTGAATTAGGTCGTGGGGTAAATCATTCTATAAATGAAGTGGCTGATATGTTTGGTAAGAACTATCCAAGAGAGTATATTCCTGCAAGGAAGGGAGAATACGATAGAACATTGTGTGAAGATAAAAAGGCACATAAATTACTTGGATGGAATCCCACTATAAATTTGGGAGATCATATTAAATCTTTTGTAGAAACAGAGAGGTTTTTCAACGAATAAAATAAAATGACTTACTATTTATTACTGGAAGGTGATTCCGAAAAAGATGTTTATTTTGACTCAAATGTTTTAGGAGAAGAAAGTTTTGGAACGTTTTATACTGGACAAGGTATGGTAGCCTTGAACAACATAGTTAACCAGAAACCTGAATTACTCGAAACCATCAAAATCCTTGATGATTACAAGAAATCTTACACTCTTACAGAATTTATGGATATTATATCCAAATTTAATATAAAAAGTCCTTGACTTTTATGTGCATAATTCGTAAGATCAAATAGATTGGGAGAAGTATAATGACTAATAGAGATTATGAGCTTTTTGAGGAAGAATATGATAAAGAAACTCCACAAAAATTTAAGCATACCAAGAAGAAGAAAACTTGGGAACAATTACAAAAAGATAAAGAACGACAAATAAATAAGAAAAAATGGCAAAAAAAGAGAAGGAAGTCAAGAAATGAACAAGATGTTAAGTAGTCTTTTACTATTATTAACAATCGGATGTAGCGATTGGGAGGCGAATTATATAACAGGTGGATGGCCATCTGAAGTAGAAGAAATAAGGATTGAACTTAATACAAGATTGGATGTAGATGATAATGGATATTATCATTTAGAATTAGGTGAAAGTTGGCAAACACTACATAGGTTGTCGGGTACGGTATATTTAAATGATCAACCACTTGAAGTATTAAAAGTACAATGGGAATCATCTCACTATTGGTATCTCGGAGATACACTTGGTTATATCGTCAATAGGTATTTAAATGACCAGGGAATATATGTATCAGTAGATACTTCATATGTAGTTGGATTTGATGGTATGGAAGTACCAACTGTAAATTGTTGCAGTTATAGTAATGCAGATGGTGAAATTAATACAATGTTTGCACCAGTTCAGAGTATGGAAGGTGACACAGCTACTATCAGAATGTATTTTTTTGATGAATGGAATTTTGAATATGTACAAGAGGTATTTTTTGTTGTTTTAGATTAGGAGAAAAGATGTGAAATATGTGTTGGTGGATAAAGGGGATAATATAGTTTCCACAATTGACCTTGCAAGTAATGTAGGTATTAGTGGTGCGAAAACATACTTTACGGGAGTGAAACAAATAGACCCAAAAGAGTTTGATAAGTTATGGAAAGTAATGACAAGAGATGAGTATGATAAAATACTGGAGATGGGGTTAAGGAAGCCCTCATCACACGGACAAATAGAATGGTGGAAAGAAGATAAAGAAATAATAGATGATGAATTAAAATTTTAGAAAAGAGAAAGGTTATGAGTAAAGAAGATAAACTAACTCCTGAACAAGAGAAGGAGTTAATCAAGTTATCGGCCGAAATCGAGGCCGAGGCAATTAAAATGAGAATGGATTATAATGAGAGTCCATCAAGTGAAAGTGGTAGTGTAGTTTATATACACCAAGAGAGTTCATTATTAGAAGATGAAGATGAAGAATTATCTTCAGTAGGTCTTGCTAGTAGCTCTCAACTGATTGCCAAGGAATTAAAAAAACAGAAGAAAAAAGGAGATAAAAAATGACGGATGTATTATGGGTTATAGTAGGAATCTTTATTGGTTCTATAGGTGGAGTACTTACTATTTCACTTCTTACAGCAGGTAAGACTGAAGATTTGTATATGGAAATTTCTAATTTGAGTAATGAAGTTCAGGATTTAAGAGTCCAACGAGAATTACTAAAAGGTGAGATTGAAAGGTTAAATAAACCAAGACGGAAACCAACACCAAGAAAGAAACGAAATTATAAACCTAAAAATCGTAAAAGATAAATTGTGGCATGTGAACTTTGTTTATTAGAACGAAGAATAAATGTCTATATAGATAATGAATATTTTATTATAATGGATTGTGATTCTTGTCATGTTCCTATGATTGTATGGAAAGACCACACAATGTATGTACCCAACCCAGATAAACAAATAATGGAGGCATTTTTAACAGAAGTAGCCAATCAGTTTTATGAAGGTAAGAGTTATTTTATAGATAAAAATCAACGGGCTATATTAGACCATATACATTGGCATGCCCGTTTAAAGGAGAAATAAATGGTATTAGATGAATCTCATCCTGATACAGAATTATTCGAAAAAATATATTCTATGATTGTGGCTAGCAGAAGAAATTATGACACATTTAGTGATGAAGAATTTTTAAGTATAGTCGAAAATAATATTGATGAGATATGTGACACATTTAATACAAGATGGTTAATATCTGTTTGTGATACAATAGCTGATTCAAAAACTGAATTAGCACCTCGGGCCATGATGATTGTTGTGTTTGTTAGTATGATAAAACTTTGGGGTACTGATTGTTATTTAAGAGGTGAGGTTGATTTAGATAAAGTTTCTGATTTACACTATGAGCAAGGAAATGTACATGAACTTTGGGATGGTATTACGACATTTGCTATAGGTGGAGGCGATATGTTCAATGATATTATCAAGAGAAGTATATTCATATTAAAAGAATATCCATTTTTATGTAAAATTTTTGAAACTATATTGAAACGTTGCACAGATATGAATACACCTCTTAAAGAAATACTTTCTTATGAACCACAGATTAATCATTGGAGAAGTTTTCTTGAAGAATAAAAATATAAGGAGAAAAAAATGGTATTAGATAGTTTATTAGTAGGTGTGATGTTATTCAGTTCATTTGCAATAAGAACACCAAATGTTCAACCAAATCCAGATGATTATGAAGTTAGTGTTGGGTTCAGTCATCAAAATTATTATGTCAATCGTCAATGGGAACGAGAACTTGGTACAAAGTATATTGACGATTTAGTATGGGTAAAGTGGGATGATAAGTCTTTCATATATTTTAAACCAGAGTATATG
>Ga0080013_1002243_pt1 | contig 23215 bp, 33 predicted proteins | sample ETNvirenome_6_85_FD_69236 | JGI IMG/M metagenome (GOLD analysis project Ga0080013, IMG submission 69236) | Marine viral communities from the Pacific Ocean - ETNP_6_85 (SPADES assembly) (version 2) | ecosystem: Environmental > Aquatic > Marine > Oceanic | place: Pacific Ocean | collected 2013-06-19
ATTTGATGTCGAAGACCGCGGGAAACATGAAAATTATCTCCGGGTCCTAGAATAACTTCTGTCGCAGTGTCCAAATCATCGTCCTCTGAAAAATTTACAGCAATCTTCCCTGATTGAACATAGAACACTTCGTCCTTAAGTTTGTGATAGTGCCACGAGCATTTCTTTCCTTTCACAAAGTATAACAACTTTCCGCAATATTCTTCACAGTTAACAATCCATTTTTCAAATCCCCATCCTTTGGGAACAAACTTAATTGGCAAGGATCGTGGCACTAGTAATCACTTACTTCCTCGCTATAACCAAATAACTCAAAATCCTTTTTATATCTTTCTCTCACCATATCGATCACTCTTTCATCTTTATAATATTCATTAATTAGTTTCTGACGTTTCAATGGTTCTGTGTCCGACCGTGAGTTTCGTCGGTGTGGAAGAGAGGTCTCCTTATCCCACTCTAATAAATCCAGGACGATCGGCCACTTTTCTGAGATCTCGCTCACATCTATATAACAGATGTTAGTGGTCGAGGGAATTTTTTCAACAAACCATGATTGGCTCCGGTAGTGTTCATCAGCATAATCGTCGGGAATATTTCTTACAACTTCAACGAATTCTGGAAAGGTTTTTATACGGCTCATAAAGGCCGGGCGCATCCGCTTTCTCACCTCCTTATTCCTTCCGCCTATTCCCTTCATACGATTGCGATAGCACGATACCGTCCTGTCAAAGGGGTTGCGCGTGAGGACCAAGGCCCATTTAATTTGTGAAAAGTCAGCCTTCTCTATGTTTACACCCCAACGAGAGTCTTTTCTTGGTTTCTGGTCCCGGGCCCGTCGTTGATACCTTTCAGCGGCCAGAATACTGGACGAGGCATTTTTAGGAATCCGGATATAAACAATATTATCAGTCATTGGATATACAAAATCTTTTCTGTACCGGGGATAAGGCTTCTTCGATTTCTTACAAGCCTTAACATATGGTCCTGCTTTGTCTAAGGGAGTCATGATTTTCTTCGTCATACCATAGGTAGAGGAAGCCTAGATTAAAAGTCATGATTTAAAAATTTCATTAAAATCTAAACTAAAAACCTTTTTATTAAACTCATATATTTCAGGAAATCTGTCATGATTTTTTATTTCTTTAATATTAGACTCATTTAAAAACTTATATCTTTCTAGGACGGCCATATCCCTACCATTTTTATTTTGTTGATCAAAGGAACTGCCTTTCCCAAAATGGGGCACGTAGTCTAATCCCTTATCTTTATTGGTGAAATTTAATAATGAAGATAGTGTATCCCTATAGTTTTTATCATTAAACCATTTATTATAATTTATAAAAAGAATATTTTCATCTTTTATAATCTCCATATGACTTAACCATTTATTAATTCTTTGTTTAAAAATTTTACCACCATATGATTTTTTATTTTGTTTCAGTGAAGATGATAACATATTATAAAGATCCCTCATAATAACTATTTTTTTACCCACAATTAATTTATTATTCAATATTGAGGCGGGGTAATCTTCGAAATTATACATCTTTGCCGTTATATGGGGATTATTTTTTTCTATGGTTTTATACCCTATATTTTTTTTCCTATAATTAGTTATTTGATTATTTTCGTCATATACCATAACATTATTACCCCCCATAGGTATTATATTATCATTCTCTATAAAACAACAATTATAATGTATAAACTTATGATTCATATTACACATTATCCAGTGCATAATGGCGTGATGACCACTTCTCTTCATACTTAAAGTTATAAATTCAGGCAGACATTTAAAAGAAGTCATAATCTTTAATTCCTTTATCGTCTATATAAATATCACCCGAAGGTTTTCCTAAAAACAAGGAATGGTACTTTACTCCCCACTCGTCAAGCTGCTGCTTGGTAAACTCATAAAACAATTTATAAGCGTGTATGGAGTCGTTATTTGTCCTACCCATTCCTCGTGCTGTTTGAAGAATAATTGAGTGGCCTTCATCATAGAGTTCATTTACTTTGGAAATTCGGTCCACTAACGGCTGGGCGTTCTCATACTCGCTTTCCGCGGTCGTACAGAGGGTTCCATCAATATCAAACACATAAACCATTTTATTTTAGATCATCCTTGTGTAAACAATAGGTTCCGAACTTCTGCACCACTATCCGTGAGCACTTGTTGGCAAACCTCACAGCCTTCTCATAACTGTTGGTGTGAAGATATTCGCACACTAAGGCAGCCAAGAAGGTATCGCCGGCGCCGGATACATCGAACACATCACACTTATTAGTGGGATAGGTTTTGTCATTCCATCTTGCGCCGTCGGATCCCAGTGTTACCACCAGCTCATAGTTGGTCGGATAATGTACGGCTTCTGCGAATTCTTTTTGGTTGATTTTAAGGGTCGCGTCCTCAAAACATCTCAGATCTTTCTTCTTTGAATCTACAAAGAGAGGTACATCATGTTGTGCACACAATCTCGCCAATGTTATCGCATTTGCGGCGGTGATAAATCCTTTGTCATAATCAGAAATAACCAGTGCATCTGCATCTGCAATGGGGAGATCCTTTATCTGAGTTTTAGATAACGGCTGAATGGAACTGTTTTCACCGAAATCGCTGCGAAGAAGGTGCTGGTGAGTTTTTATGTCCACAAATCTCTCCTTGTAGATTAATTCACTATTATAGACCTTTGTGATTCGACAGCCCAGGGCTATCATATTGTTGGCTACGTTTAAGCACATGCCATCACGCTCTTCAGTGTGATCATGACGCAATACTGGCACCGGTGCTTCGGGGCTTAGGCGCTCACAGTATCCGTAATGATATTTGTCTATGCAGGCATCACCCAGAACTATTATGTTTAATGATTTTTGTCGTTGAGTACCCATCTATCCTCTCAAAATATTTAATTTCGTTGGCATGTTCACCTCCAACGATTTTTTTGCCTCGCCAATCGGATCCCACCACCATTATATCTGGCCTCAGTCCTCTAATTAAGGAAATAAGGTCTTTACTACTAGTAAAATCCAAAACTAAGTCAACATCTCGCAACCTAGATAAAAAATACTTTCGATCATTGAGACTGTTAACAGGGCGATCTGCGCCTTTTGTTTTCTTTACTTTCTCGTCTGAGTCAATAGCCACGACTAATTTATCTCCTAGTGAACGTGCATATGCAAATAGTTCCAAATGGCCGCGATGTAGAACATCAAAGCAGCCGTTAACAAAGACTACTTTCATCGTGTTCCAAAAAGTCTAGATAGCGATTGACTCCGGTCTCTAAGGAAACAAAGTCGGGTGTGTATCCCTCAGCCAATAATTTAGATATATCAGCCTCGGTATGCATTTGATATTTCTTACGAAGAGATTCAGGAAAGTCTACCACGTCCACAGTAAGATCCGAATAGCGTTGATTAAAAATTTCAGCTATGGTAGAAAAAGCTTTGGTTGTGCCGGTGCCACCGTTATATATCCCTGAAATCTGAGGGTTTTTCATGAAAAATTTGTTTATTTTGACAATGTCCGTAATATAGATGAAGTCCCGGAAGAAGGTTTCGCTTCCTTCGAAGAGTTTGATTCGCTTAGTTTCTTGATACTGACGATAAAATTGCTGCACTACTGAAGCCATCTTTCCCTTATCGTTTTCTCCCGGGCCGTAAACATTGAAATATCTGATTCCCACCACTTGGGGGCCCTCGGTATTTATAAAGCACCTTACATACTCATCAAAGGTGTGTTTAGAGCGCGCATAAATATTCAGGGGTGTTTCGCAGCCTCGGTCTTCTAAAAATCCACGCAGGCCATGGCCATAGGTTGCAGCAGAAGAAGCATAAATAAATTGAATGTTATTGGATCTAGCAAAATCAAAAAGGCGCCGGCTATAATCAAAGTTGTGATACATCATATGTTCCACATCATAATTGGTGGTGTCCGAACAGGCGCCCTGGTGGAAAATAACTTCTACATTATCTTTTACGAAATTTCGAAACGTTGAGTCTGTTTCGATGTTATGTAAGAAATGATCATAGTCATAGAAACCATCATAATCCAGATCAGAACATCGCTCCTGATATTCTTCAAAATCTACTAATAACAGAGAGTGATTTTGAAGCTGAGCAGCTAAGTTGCGCCCTATGAAGCCAGCAGCGCCCGTTATAACAATCATCGGTTGTCCTTTCGGTCCCCAAGATGGTAGGCGCGTGCCTTCGGGTTAAAATCTATGGGGAAACCTGCTTGCTTAATGGCGAAGCTCCAATTGACATCGGGGGCCTTGCCAAATAAACCAAACGGCTGGACGTAATTAAAAACATCGCGATGAACAACGGAATTCGCCACATATGAAGTTGGCGACTGTTCAACATAGCCTGTCTCTATATCATAGTTCAGGCCGCGATGATTGAGTTGGAACTTAGGGCTTCCAAATTGCATCCAGTCTTCCCCAAATTGATGGCGATTTCCGTCTTTATCAGTTAAGCGAAAGCCGTACTGGCCCGGGGGCCGATTTTGTAAGAACTCAATCGTAGCTTCGTGCCAATCATCGTCTGGTAATATATCATCGTCTAGAAATACCACCCACTCTTCTTGGCGATGGAGTATACCTTCGCGAAATTTCCTAGATTTGTCCAGTTCCCACCCAGTATAATTAATAAATTGTGCGCCGCGGCATGCTAATGTCTGTTCCAACTCTACGTTCGGAGGAGAAACCAGCGTGTAGCACCCTTCCGCTATTCCTACCAGACGAGGAATAATCTGATCTTTGAGGGTGGCATATCGCTCCTCACTATTGACCGTTGAAGTAACCTGAATTACTCCGAGTTGTGTCACAATAAACTCACTCCCGCTAGCATGTCGGCAGAGTCTTGGAGGACTAACTTATCGAGTCGCTCCAATTCAGCCTCAGAGGGGTTCCAAATATGTCGGCAGAAGTCTGCATAAATCTTTTCTTCGGTGAAACTCTTTTTAATGTGTTTTTGAAGAGCGGTAGCTTCCTTCTTAAAGTGAGCACTTTTAGTGGCCACATCCCGCAAGGCGCGCTTGTATGATGCTTCCTTGGCAAAAGCCCACATGGAGTCTTTTTCAATAACACTCTTCCACACAGCCTGCTTTTGGACTGGCTTAATATCATAATCCACGCGGGCCACTCGAGGAAAGTTCTTGCCATTTTTATTGGGCATGCAGATAAAGTCCATCTGGCCGCTCCAACAGATAGTAACCAAAGGTAGCCCGTTATATGCGGCCTCAAAAAGCGGAAGGCCATAACCTTCGCCATGGCCGATATTCACGAGAGCTTTCATTGTCGGATGTTGATATAGCCACGTTAATTCGCCCGCTGTTAGTTCCCCGTGAATAAGATAAATTTTACATTTCTTTTCGCCGCATTGCTCTATAAGCTGCTGCAATCTCAGATTGGTAAATTCTCGATCAGGTGTAGAGTCAGAAGCGCTGTTGGCTTTGAGCACAAGACCTGCATTATCGTCGTCGCGGAATTCCTCGATAAACCATTTAATAGTATTATCAAGATTTTTGCGGGGGCCCCACTGTGACACCACCAGAAAATTAGTTTCTGTTTCTAGGTTGATATTTAAAGGCGTGGGTGTGTGTTCCAAGACTGCATAATTAACAATCTCGACTGGTATGTCAAGAGACCATCCAGATATTTGTTCTCCCGTTTTCTGATTTGTGACATCATATTGGGTATTAACCAAGCCATCGCGACTATGTTTTGAGATCGTAATTATCTTGTCAACCATCTCATTTGATTTTTCAATCCAGGAGGCGCTAATTCGGTTCGTCTCAATTCCGGCCGTATAGCCAATGTTAACTGGTGCAATCTTTTCAAATTCAATCGGAATAGTGACTTGAATCGAGATATCAAATGCTCCGCCTTTCTGATTATAATGCGCCGTGCGGATGAGATCTGAGTCCAAACTCTTTCGTAGATCGTAATCTGTGATCTGGCCTGTTGATCCCCATGGTGTGTTTACTAGATATATATCAAATAAATCCGGGCGAGTCTGCAGCGCACGGAGTGCGAAGCGAGTTTGTTCTCCATACCCGGAGCGTGAAAGCACTGGGCCGCGTAGTAATATCTTCTTTTTCATCTTAATAAGTCCTTACTTCGTATGCTTGATAATTTTCCCGAGTCTCCCACGAGCCATCAGTTTCATGAATATTGGTTAAAAGTTCGTCCCATGAATTAATAAAGTTATCAAAACTAAATTTATCCAGGGCCCAGGCACGGCCGGCTGCCCCGATTTTTGTACGTTCTTCCGGAGACATTTCATATAGAGTGGTGAGGGCGGTTAAAAAATCTTCTCTGGCCAGACGGTCCTCATAAATATATGGAACCTCTTGAGAACCTATAATAGCTTTGGATGAAGGTTCTAAACCAATTCCAAACCAGTTTTCCCCATCTGTAATTTGATCTTGGAGTCCGCCGGTCATATTCACCAGAATAGGGGTACCACACGATAAAGATTCGAGGGTGGCTAGTCCGAACCCCTCGGCGTCCGAAATATTAATTGTAACATCGGCCATGTTGTACATGGCGGCTAGGTCTGGGGCATTCACTTTTTGGGTAGAGAAAAGAACTTCTCCATTTGTAAGACCCAATTCGCGGATAATGGCTTCGAGATCTTGGCCATTCTGATCTTTAACATCGGTGTGCATAATCAAAGTCGCCTTATCGTGGCCGACGCGATCGAGGAACTCTTTAAACCACCAAATTAATGTCCCCGATTGTTTGCGGCGTGCATTGCGATTGTTCCACACACACACAAATTTGCCACTGATTGAACGTTCTTTCTTAAATTTTTCAATAACCTCCGTAGATAATGGTGTAAAGACATCCGAATCCACAGCATGAGGAAGATAGCTAGAATTTGTCTCCGGTGCTACCGTTTGCAGGATATCATATGTTAATTGGGAAATACACGCCACGTGATCGTTGGAAAGGTAGGCCGCCCGATTAAAACGAGGATAAGGGTAATTATCCCAAACGTGATAATATACCATTGGGATATGCTGCCGTATCTCGTTATCGATTGCCCAGAGCCAGCCGTAAAAGCGAGGATCAGTCATAAACCAAAGTATGTCAGGCTTTTGTTGATGTATCATCGCACGGATCATATCAGGATTTCCATAGCCGTCGACGGGCCAGATAACCCAATCATCGCCATATTCTTCGGTTTTCTGTGCTCCATATTGGTCATGCTTGATGGCACCGCCGAAAGATACTACGGTATATTTACCAGTTTTAAGTAATCCTTCGATCATATACCGCGTTTGCGTTCCGACGCCGGATGGAGATAGAGGATGATCACCAATGGTGAAAATTTTGATTTTATCAGACATTTTAATTCCTTATGAGCAGTGTTCGGTTTTATAAAGTGAACATCGATACGGCTTTGTACAGGCAAGCCTATTTTTAATGTGAAATCTTTTAGAGATATTATAGATTGCCTGGTACAGAAGTTTAAGGGCGTTTTCGATTTTTTTTGCGCCGCTGGTTACTTTAAATATTTCCACACGGTCTTTTTTGGCCGTTCTCTTAAGTAATGCAAAGTGTGTCTCCACCAAATTAGGATCAATATCATGTTTTTGACAAAAAAAGTGTTTGTACAGAGTGAGCTGGTATGTCATCAACTTTTCAGTCTTCTTTCGAGAATCCCAGCCCCATGAACACGTCTTCCAATCAAAAAGATGATAAGTCTCTCCTACTTTCACCACTGCATCAACGAATCCTTTAAAATGAATATTAAAATCTTCGATAGGTACATACAGCATTTCTTCCGAAGAAAAGACTTCATAGTCTCCAAAATAATCTTTCAAAGCTACATCGACCTCTTTAAGAATTGCAGGACCAGATGTCCGCATTTGTTCAACATTGGTTCCATTAACCTCGATGTTTTTTTCTAGAAGTTCTTGCAGCCTTTTCTGAAACCCTATCTGGAACATTTCTGTCTCATCGATTTCTTCTTTTAAAAGCTTTTTTTCGCACACATCGTGGATGGTGCTTCCAAAGGCTGTATACTCATTCCCTTCGAAGGGGGCGACCTTTTCAACCCACGATTTTTGGTGGTAATAAGGGCACTTTACCCAGTCTTTCAGTTCTGAGTATGAGATATGTTCACGTTTCGTCATTTATTATTTCTTCAATCTTTCTATATAAAACCGGGCTAATACGCCTCACTGACTGCGATTCATCGAGAAAATATTTCTCAAATCCATTCGCAAAGTACTCTTGCAGAGATGTAGCTCCATAGGGGGACACAAAAAGTCCTATTGTCAGTGATACCAAAGTCGGATATCCGACCTTCTCTGATAGGAACTCATCAAACTTCTTACTATATTCTACATTATCGAAATAAGCTTTCGGAAAGCGATAGCCCGCTGCTTCCAAAATTTCTTGCAATCGCCGGCGCTTCGTGAGGAACTCGTTGCGCAAACTCTCATCAAACACATCCCACCCATGTGATTCTTCGAGTGAGTGGGCGGTTTCATGAATAAAGTTCTCTAACATATCAAAATTAGTAGGTTCAGCCAAAGACATATATATGGCCCCATTACTAAATGCGGCGCTTCTACCTGCTAGGTCGGGAAACTGGCCCACATATACCACCTCGACATTTTTCAATAACGTTGAGGGTAATATTTCCTCAACTTCTTGGCAAAATGCAGGTAAGTCGACGTCGTCGTCCACTTCCCCCATCACAAAGACAGGAACATTATAAATATAATATTCCATTACTCGGATGAAGGAGTAGTACTTGCCGCGGTGGCATCCTCGGTTGCTTGAAGATCGTAAAAAGCTTGCTGATATCCCCGCAAAAAGTTTTCTTCGGCAACAGCCAAAAGAAACTCGGGGAACTCGAGAGCAAATACTTCTACGGCCATTTCTACCGTAACCTCGGGACCGTCTGCTTCGAGACGCTCTCCGATATAGTTAACAATCATTTCTTTAAGGGGGGTTTCAGCCGCTACGGGCGTTACTAAGTTTGGGTTTGTGTATTCTTCCATTTTTTTCTCATAAATTCTGTGCAGCGAAAGTTGCAACTTTTGAACGCTCACCTTTGTTTAATGTGACGTGCGATGCTAGTTCAAAGTTCTTAAACTTTTCTACTGCATGGGTCAACCCATTAGAGGTCGCATCAATATATACATTATCAATTTGTTCTACATCGCCGGTGAGCACAATTTTTGTTCCTTCGCCTACTCTAGTTATTATAGTCTTTAATTCGTGGGTTGTCAAGTTCTGAGCTTCATCAATTATAATAAAAGCGTTTGATATCGATCGTCCACGAATATAAGTCAATGCTTCTATCTCTATTGTACCCTTTTGTAGATAAATGTCAAGGGTAATTTTGTCATTTCCCATTAAAAATTGCAAATTATCTTGAATCGGCATCAGCCAGGGTGACATTTTCTCTTCCATGGTTCCCGGCAGGAACCCAATGTCCTTCCCTAGGGGCTGTACGGGCCGTGAGACGATGACACGCGAGTACTCGGAGTCAGGCTCCTCGATGGTTTGTTCGAGGCCCGCAGCGATGGCACAGATCGTCTTGCCGCTTCCTGCTTTGCCAATGGCAGTCACGATCTGAATTTGAGGATCCATCAGAGCGTCTAATAGAAAAGATTGTTCTTTATTTCGTGGCGTGATTCCCCACACTCGATTATGCTTTCCCGATTGAATTTGGCGCACGGGGGTCGCTTTGTTAATAAAACGCCCTAATGCTGTTTTTTTCTCATTTGCATTAGATACCAGCATCACATATTGATTGGGAAAAAGGGCAGCTTCTTCTAAATAAATATTTTTCTTTTCGTAAAAACGATCTATTACTTGATCATCCACTAAAACTGTGGCGTGGCCCTCGAAAATGCTCTCACTATTATCTACGACTTGATTATTCTGAAAGTCTTCTGACGTAAGCCCGACCGCATCTGCAATCACTCGCATGTTTATATCTCTCGAAACTAATATTACTTTTCGAGGTGATTCCTTTTGAATTTTAAGAGCGGTGGCAATGATTAGGTGATCCGGTACCCCCATATCAAGATCACAAGGGAGATCATCTCGGGAAATAGAGCCGGCACTCACAGATTTTACGATCCCCAAACCTTTTCGAATGCGTACACCCTTATCAATGGACCCCCGAGTCCGAAGGTCGTCCCAAATGCGAATAATCTTTCGCGCCTGGGCGCCCACGGCATCTAGACGCTTTTTGTGTTTATCAATTTCTTCAAAAACTTTAAGGGGCACATGGATGTCATTATTTTTGAAAGCGTAGATGCAATCAGCATTGGTCAAATAAACACTTGTGTCCAATACATAGATTTTTTTTCGACTCATTGAAGTCCTTTCGTTCTATAATATATAGACATCTCCTATTAATAATCGCTCTTCTTTGCTACATCTCCAGATGAGACTATATCTACACGAGTGGGAGTAACATCAACCCCATCTAGTTCTGTAAGATGGGCGCCTTCGGATACCAGACCAGAATCTACAACCAATGCCGACGAACTTTGGATCTTCCCTCCACCAATATTCCACAGCATCTCAATTCCTAATTCTTCACAAACATCCATCTCTGGGGTATTATCGGTTTTTCTGTCCCCTCCGTTTGCAAAATAATCTGGTTTAAGGCGTTTTAATGCCTCACACACTGTATTATCAATATCTTCTACGCTAACAGTATCTTTAACACCATGAAATCCACGAAGGATTTCGCAGCGCTCTTTAAAGGGCATAAAAATATACCCCTTTTTTCTCATTAGCCAATCATCCGAATTTACAATTATAATAACTTCGCCATATTGCGCTGCTTCCTGAATCATTCTTAAATGTCCAATGTGTACCGGGTCGAAACCGCCCGAAACACAGATAGTATCATAGGGGGTTTGAGGTAATTTAATCATCTTTTTACTCCTTTTATGGCTGCGGCGGCAGGACTCGAACCTGCAACCGTTCGGTTAACAGCCGAATGCTCTACCATTGAGCTACACCGCATCATTCTTCCTGTTTTAAGCATATGACATTTCCGTCTTGTCTATAATTTTGACCTACTAAATTTTCTTCCATCTCGTGATTTTCCCACAAATGCGGTTCCATAAATGAATGCCTACCCATCTCCAAATAATATAAGCGTTCCCAAACGCGGCGCGCTCGGGCTAGCTGGTCGTCGCGGAGACGCATAATAATCCATAAACTAATAATATTAAATAAGAGCGCGACCGCACCAACAAAAACGGCAAAACCAGGGGTCATTGTCTTTTATCTTTCATAGGACGATGATATCGGTCTGGTACAAAGAACAATAACATACAACCCTTCCCATTGAGCGGGAATTTCTTTTCGTGCAACTAATGACCTTTCCTTGGGGCCGGCGTCGACGTATAGCGTGGGGCCCATCGTACCGTTACGAACAGAGTAGAGGTAGTCGGGCCCGAATTCGATTGCAGCTTTAAGGATAAGCTCAGGATCAGTGGTAGTATCTTTCACTCAATTTTTCTTTCTGCGCGTCTTTTTGTGTAATTTCTCAAAGAGTAGCTTTTTCCACAAAGTATTTTCCACCTCTTCTTTTGGCATATTCAAAGAGTAGAGTCCGGCTAAAATCAAACGTATTTCTCTATTAGATAAATAAACCGTTTTTAAAAACGCTGGGATCTTTTTTTCGTTCTGATCTGACATTACCGTATATTTCCCTTTAATATAAATAGTGGGCGTCGTCACTTATTGACGGTCTCAGTTGCTGAGTTCTGTCTTCTGCAACGTCGTATTGGCGTGTTGCTTCATAAAGCAGTATATTAGCTGCTTGGGCGGTGTTTAAACAGTAGCCTATACCGGGCATCTCAATATATAAGATATCAGAGCATTCAATTATTTCAGCGGGGACTCCTGAGTGCTCGTTACCCACCACCAAACACACAGGGCGCTTAAAATCGAAATTATAAGAAGATAAGGGTCTGGCGCCCGGCACCAATTCAGCGGATACGATTTGAATTTCTTCATCTTTTGCATAACCCAGAAAATCATGGGGCGTCGAGAATTGAACAATTTCCACATAGTCAATTAAACTGCCTGATGCTGCTTTAATGGAGGACCGCTCAGGAACGTGCCCAACCACATAAAGCCGGTCTGCGCCAAAGCAAGCAGCACTCCTAATAAGATACCCAAGGTTATCATCAATGCGGAAATTGATAGCACAGAGACTAATCGGATACTTCTTGGCAGTTTTAAGCTTGCTATCATAGCGCTGGCGGCGGGTTTCAGCCCTCACTTCTTCCGGCGCTTCTTATTGAGCTTCGCTTTTCGGCGCTTCTTTTCTGCGCGCTTGGCAGCGAGACCTTCGGCGATGGCTAATGCAGGATCTGGCCTTGTTTTGACCACGAAATCATCACGTCGACGCATCCAGCGCACCTTCACTTGAAGATTTTCTTCCATAGTTAATTCTAAACGTCTCTGGTCTGCCTCGTCAAATGTTGGGAATCTCCCAACAGTTTTCCACGGTGGTCCCTCTTGGTGACCAACTTCTGCTACTTCTTCAGTACTCATTTGTTTCCTTCCATAGATAAGTTGCTGTCATAGGCCAGTAGGTTTCTTCTCCACTGTCTACTACTTGTATTTTACAGATTGTGATGGATTTGTCAAGTACTAATCCAATAAATCTTCGATTATGCCCGCGCGCATCTTTTTTGGCGACGTCGACGCAGATAGCGAGGTCCCCTATCGATGGCTGCTTTCTAATCCCGTCGTCTTCCAACCACCCAGCGGCCATTTGGAGTGCATTAGGTGATCTAGTTGATCATAGTGTAAAAACCCCAATGCATGCCCCAATTCATGCTCTAATACCTGGGCGCGGACGTCACTACGAAAATAAATAATAGCCCACTCAATTTCGCTAGTCGAATTGTTAACGTAAAAATGAGTTTGTGCCAAAGCTGTAGCATCAATTTTCGCATCTTGAGAAATCAAATGGATCACAATGTGACCATCAGGTGTAGAGTCGTTGCACTTATTAAGAAGATCGTGTTTGTAACGAAGCGGGCCAAAGGAGTAGCCAAGTCGCTCCCAAAATTGGAGGGCGCTACCAATCTGATAGCGCTGTATTGGAGCGAACTCACAGACTATGATGGCCGGGGGAGTTCTCCACTGAGCTACATGTGGGGGGCGATCTTCAACGGCGCGGACTTTTTCGAAGTTGGCTTGATACTCGCCGGCGACGACAACCGAAGAGGGAGCATTAAATCCGACTATAAATAATATAGCTAGCACGGACTTCAAGTTAATATTTTTTAAGACCATATTATATTTAGTCAAAACATCCAGTTTTATAGTAAACAAGTCCTTCAACACGCGGTGAATCAACTTTTTCTTCTATAAAAAGAGATAAGACCTTGTCCACATCCTCATCGGGACGCCAAATGAGCTGTAATATTCGATCCTGATCATTCCAAATCCAATCAAACTCATTTCCCAAACTACGTTCGTACGTTTCAAAACAGTTATAAGTATAGGCGGTCATGGAGGCAATTAGATTGTCGTGCAATTCATGTCCTGAATTAAGTGTGACGTCCTTACCACAAATAGACAAGAATCTTTCTCCATCCAGGTCCTCTTCCACCGCTAAGCTAACGTATCCCTTTAAAAGTTCCGTATCGACCGTTTCAGTACACCAAAAGATTGCAGGCGATAAGGTTTGTTGGCTGCTCCACCAACAAACCATTGTAAAGTAAAGTTCTCCATATTCTTCAATGAGACTGCTATTATCAACAACAGGACCACAACCACTAAGCAGTATTAAGAAGACCAGTACGCGTGACACCCTATAATAGATATAATGATTATAGCGATAATTGCTATAAATTTCAAGAAAAAGTTTTTTAAGGCCCGAACAACGTCCGCATAAATAGTAAAAGCATACATCTTAATTTGTTTGTATCCTACAACTTAAATATTAATTTTCTTCAAATTCGGCATCAATAATGTCGGCGTCGTCTTGTGGGGGATTTTCTGCAGATGTTTCGGGGGCGCCTTGATACATTTGAGTAGCTGCACTATGGAGAGCACTTTCGAGAGATGAGATGCTTTCGTTAAGAATATCAATATCATCAGAATTTTCAGATTGCTTGGCGCCTTCAATTTCAGATAACAAATCAATACCCTCATTTTGTGCCATTAGCTGTTCACTTTGGTAAATTAAGCTACTAAGTTTATTTTGTGCTTCAATAGTAGCTCTCTTTCGGTCGTCTTCTTCCTCAAAGCGTTGTCCTTCTTCGATCATCGCGTTAATTTCAGTTTCCGACAACGAGGTGCCGTCAGTAATAATAATCGACTGTTCTTTGCCGGTAGCTTTGTCTGTGGCTCTAACATTGACAATTCCGTTAGCATCAATATCAAACTGAACCTCGATTTGAGGTACTCCCTTCGGCGCAGGCGGGAGGCCTCCTAAGTTAAAGCGGCCGAGTGTTTTGTTGTCCTTGGCAAACTGACGTTCCCCCTGTAACACGTGTATCGTGACAACTGTCTGACTATTTTCTGCGGTAGAAAATACCTCGCTCTTGGTACAAGGAATCGTAGTATTACGCTCGATCAAAGTAGTACGTACGCCGCCCATGGTCTCGATGCCCAGTGAGAGCGGGGTAACATCCAAAAGAAGCATGTCAGTTACCTGACCTGTAAAAACTCCCCCTTGTACAGCAGCGCCCAAGGCGACTACCTCATCGGGGTTCACGGAGCTATTTGTCTTTTTACCAAAAAACTTTTCCACAGCTGTTTGAACCAATGGAATTCGAGTGGATCCACCCACCAGTAGCACTTCGTCGATATCATTGACAGCAAGACTAGAATCTTTGAGCGCGCCTTTAACGGGTGTAAGGGTTTTGTGTACAAATGTGTCTATAAGCTGTTCAAATTTAGCTCGACTGAGAACATATTGAAAATGCTTTGGCCCCGCGGCATCAGCAGTTAAGAAGGGAAGATTAATTTCTGTTTGCTGGGTAGAAGAGAGTTCAATTTTAGCCTTTTCGGCTGCTTCTTTAAGTCTTTGGATCACCATCTTATCCTGTGATACGTCGAGGCCTGAGTCACTCTTAAACTGTGTTATAAAATGATCGATAAGAAGCTCGTCGACATTATCTCCACCTAAATGAGTATCCCCATTGGTACTAAGTACTTCGACCACTCCATCGGATATATCTAAAACTGAGATATCAAACGTGCCACCACCTAAATCGAAGACAGCAACTTTAAGATCTTTACCTTTATTGTCTAGGCCATAAGCTAGTGCTGCTGCGGTAGGCTCGTTAATAATGCGTTTAACATTTAAGCCAGCAATTTTTCCAGCATCCTTAGTGGCCTGACGTTGCGCGTCATTAAAATAAGCGGGTACTGTGATGACTGCGTCGGTGAGCTCCTCTCCCAGGTATTGTTCGGCGTCTCGTTTAAGCTTTAATAGAATTTGTGCTGAAATCTCCGGGATTGAATACTTTTTATCTTTAATCTTAATCTTACAGGCGCCCTTATCTTTTACGACGTCGTAAGGGATCCTCGTGAGTTCATCTTTAATTTCACCGTACGTAGCGCCGATAAATCGTTTGGCAGAATAGACAGTATCCGCTGGATTCATGACGGCTTGGCGCCTTGCTGAGGCTCCTACTAACCTCTCTCCTTCTTTGGTAAAGGCAACAACCGACGGCGTCGTCCGTGCTCCTTCCTCGTTAGTGATAATTGTTGGACCAGTACTGTTCATTACAGCCACAGCACTATTCGTTGTTCCTAAATCAATACCTATTACTTTACTCATATGTTAATTCCTTTAGTTAGTAACAGTTATATTATAATGATAAAATAGAGAATGTCAAGGATTAATTATATGGTGGAGGTGCGCGGAATCGAACCGCGGTCCGGAGTTTACCATTGCAGGTTTTAAACCCCGTCGAAACCAAATCCACCCCCATTTAGTGCTTGACAAATATCTTAGAATAAGCTATTCTAGGTCAATGTCATATTCTTCTTTTATCTTATACTTTCTTTTTAGCGCTTTAAACGTTTGTTCATTAATACCTAGTATTCTTGAAGCTTCTTTATTGGTGTGGCTAATGCTGATTGTGGCATTATACATCGCTTCCTTAACAATATCAACTATATTTGACCAAAGATTAAAACCATACAGTTTGCCATTAGTTAGACGGCTGGCGCACTCTAACTTAAGGCCTATAATTTCCTCGAGGGTTAATGTGGAAAGCATTATCTCAAATGCTTCATTAGATTTGTGGTCGCGTCTCAACTTCCGTGAGAAAGATAAATCATTACAAAAACCCTGGGAATCTGACTTCCGTGGTTTCATTTATAACAAATTTTCGATTATATCGTCTAAATTTAAATACTTAACTAATTCTTGCAGCTCAATATTGGCTATATCATCCTCAGGCTCAATTGCCATCGGATCTGGCCCAGCTTCAAGGTCGCCCCCGGCATCAGCTGTGATGTCAGGAGAAATGTCAACTTCTGGTTGGAGAGTTTTTTCCCAAGCTTTTCCATATAGTATGATTTGGGTGGGGAGTTCGGCCGCAAAGCTAGCTTGGTCGTCTGCCGCTGATAGCCGTGCATATGCTTGCCTCAGAATATCTTTTATATTGCTGAAATCCGCATATGCATTTTTAGCGCCAGTCATGTCTTTACCTTTAATGACAAATTTTTCGAACTCGACTTCCTCGCTATCACCCAGTTTGGCTTCATCATCCTCGGCACTGTCGCCATTAGCTAGGGCGTCGCCCATAAAGTTAGGATCGTCTGCAGGATCTTCATCTTCGATGGAAATATTAAGTGTTTCCTCTTCTTCTGTCAATTCCGCGGTTTCGTCTGACGCAAGACTATTAAGTTGATTAAGATATCCTTCAACGGCAATGACTAAATGATCAATATACGATTTTCGCTGTTCAAAGCTCGTGGTTAACTTACGATAGGTGGTTTCAAGGGTGCTTAAAAATGAAGAATTAAGAAGGAAGACATTTAATTCATTTTTGCCAGTATTATCATACGTCGCAATTTTCTTTGCTTCCACAAGAAGCTCCTGAATCACTCCACGTAAGCGCCGCTCATCCTTCTGACTTTCAGTTAAAGTCTCGCTATGTTTACGTCGGACAATTTTAATTACTTTACGTACATTTTCTCGTAATACTAATTCTTCTGCTAATTCTTCGCGATTAATCATTTTCAACCCACCATTATGCCTAGTAAATAGTCCATTACTTCGGTTACCATCTCTTCTTCTTCAAGGAAATCCTTCTGGTGTCTTTTCTTTTTCTTTTCAGACCCCGCGACATCTGGGGCCCTCCCCGCAAAGGCAGCTACACTACCACCCCCCATAGAGGAAATTTCTTCAAGGGATCCTTGAAGCATATCGTAAGTCTCTTGATCAAACCATCCCATTATCTGTCTGAATTGTTCAGGGGTTGCATCGCCCAAACACCCTCTTAGAGAAGTTCCACACATTTCACCAATTCCAGGTATATCAATGGAAACATGTGGTGCCACCCCAACATAACTATGGCGATCAAATCCTTCTAATTCTTTGGCGTTCTCAAGAGAGCGCAAATGAGCAGGGCTCCCATCTTTTTTGATGCCGTCTAGATTGTTAAACCTAGGATCCTCCTCCATGTCCTTCGCGCCCACCAGGTAAACGACCGATGTAGACTTCGGATCCATCCCTTGGAGTATTTCTCGAGCAGCATATGGATTTTTTGTTTGGATAATTTGACTTTCGGGAATTCCGTGTTTTAACATTATATGCTTCTTTTCATCAAAACTTAAAGGAGATTTGGGACCCCGAACCCCAGAAGTAGCCACAAAAGTATTGTTCACACCATATTGGTCAGCGATTTCCTGAAATGTCTGGAAATGATGTCGTCCCATTGGTTGAAACCGACCAGGATAGATCGCGATCGTGCGTTTAAGTTCGTCGGGCCCCGGGGCCAATCTGGTACGCGGCTGATAGCCTGTACGTCGCCAATCGGGATTATAGCGCGCTTCCTCTAAGGAGGGGCCCCGGCCCCCATGAGTTGATGCCAATCCTTGAACTATAAAATCGCCGGTGAGCTTAACAAGGAAATCTTCCATTCCTCGTAAAACAACACCTTCGTGCTTCCCTAAATTTCCAGCTTCGCTTCTTAGAGCACTTTTTACTGCTTGGCCCAGCAAACGAGTACCATGATAAAAAACAGCGCCACTAATAGCGGCTTTCACATCCTCTTGCGACTCTAAATACTCACTTAATGGTACTCCCTCATCAGTAGCACTTCTTAAAACGGCCATGTAAATGTCCTTGCTCAGCGCTCCCACCAATTTGCCGTCGGCCGCTTTGGTGACCTTGGTATCGCGGGGATGTTCGGCTCCCTTAAGCCATTCCCTCAGAGGGGCAGTTTCTACTCCACCCGGTACAATCTGAATAGACAGGGGAGTGTCCAGTACTTTTTCTAAATCTAATTCTATATCTGGATCAAACTCCGCCGCAACATCTCCATAGATTTCAAATCCATACTCGGCAGCCAGCGGCCGAACTTTCTCGATAAGCTGTCCCAGAGCCTCTTTATCATAAGGTATTTCAATGCCCCCTCCTTTGGTGGGCTTTTGTGTAGTCGGATCAATTGGTCGTGCGGCGCCGGGCCGATCCATAGAAGTGCCTTTGCGCACTGCGTGGGGTTGCGCTTTCTTTTCATAAAATTGATTTATACCGTGTATAGCCAGAATATTGTCATCATATTCTTGAACATTGGATTTTCCTTCGATATACTCTGTATTAAAATATTTGGTTGGATCATCCCACATTCCCAACTGTTTGAGCTCTGTTTCGATATCTGGAATGGCTTTATTAAAAATAGTAAGCAATTTAGCAACGGCATTTGCCATGCCATGATCGGAACCCCATTTTTTAAGCGCGCTCCTGGCATCAAATCCGATAACTGAATCAATATGATTCGTGCCGCGATCCATTCGGAACTCTTTGGTACCGTCTTTATTGGTAATCAGTTTAAAACTAGTATTGATACCATCCCATTTAACGCTTCCGGTAATTTCTTGATTTTGAAGACGCAATACAGCATCGTTGATATAATCAATTAAATCCTGACCGGTTTTAACTCTATCAACATCGAAGGGATGTGCCATGTGGCCCGGGGTACCCACTGAATCACTCCTTATTTTCTTCTAGAAGATGAACCTGTTCTTCAAGTAGTGTTATACGTTCTTGAAACCGTCGCATCTGGCGCCTTACCTCTTTAAGATTAGCGCGCGCTACTTCAATTCGACGCTCATCAGTCCGGGTACGAGGAGTAATAGATTCTAGTACTTCTGATATAGACTGAATATAGCTAGCCACACTAGGTGCCGGGATAGTCCCCTCCCCCAAGATAAACTCTCTGGTTAAACGCCGAAAGTCCATCTGATTTTAGGAATCCGTGGTTGCAACGGCACTTTTAGTGGTTGTTTTGCGAGTAGTCTTACGAGTAGAGGTCTTTTTAGTGGTTGGTTTTTTAGTGGTTGGTTTTTTAGACGTCGATCGCGTGGTCTTAGGTGCTGCGACTTCGGTGAGTGCTGCTGAGGCCTTCTGAGCGCGCTCCTTCGCTGCTGCGGCTTTGGCTGCGGCTTCTGCCTTGGCTTTGGCGTCCGCGGCCTTTATAGCTGCTTCTGCGGCTTCTGCCTTGGCTTTGGCGTCCGCGGCTGCAGCGGCCTTCTTCGCAATATTTTTCTCGGCTTTCTTGGCGGCCTCGCGCGCACGCCTTCTTTTAACATGTGGTGCTACCATTTTATGCTCCTTCGCTTTCGGTATCGGTTTCTGTAACCTCGACGGTTTCAACCTGAGGCTCTCGGGGCCATCTAGTTCGTCGGGTAGGTTCTGGCTTTTCTACGATGGTCTCCTCAACAGGCGCCTTTTTCACGCTCTCGGCCGCCTTGTGCACAGCTTTCTGTTGTTTTTGAAGCCTTCTTTTCCGTCTTAAAACAGCTGACATATCATTTACCTTCTTTCTTTATACGTTCGATAATACGGCGAGTGATTTCTTTTGCTTCTCTTACAGAGATCTTCTTGTTTTCTTTGAACTGACTGGCGAAATCCGCTTGATGCTTTTTAATGTCGCGAGGAAGTCTATAAGAACCAGGGTCCCGATCGTCCTTAGTTGTGTACTTCGATCCCTTTTGCCAGCGAACCGACGGCCCGAGCCTCGGTTGTCCATGAATCTTTCCCGTCACGGGCTCTCTCTCCATAGCCGAAGGATCCTTCTCAAACTCCAACCGGTCCTGTGAAGAGGGGTCCAACTGGTGGATCGCCCGATCTTCAGCATCCATTTCCCGCTGACGGCGGCCGCTGAACGAGAAGCGCTCCTCAATTTCATCATTTTCACCCATAGTCATTACGTTCTTAGATCCGGCCGCAGTAGGCTTGTCACGTTTGCCTTGGACACCACTTTTTCCTCGAACTTTCTGTCCCCATTCACCGCGTTTCTTCGTCCGGGTCATCTCGACGCCGGTAGCTGTCGGCACATCAGTGGGATCCTCGGGCGCATCAGCCATCTTGGCCCACTCGTCAGCACCTTCACGGAAATGCGTTCCCCGCTCACCCCGATCTTCGCAATCTTCATCATCATGCTCTTTCAAGTCATCATCTTTCCGATAGGAGGGCTTTCCTTCTTTAAGATTTACTCTCTCTCCAGGAAGCCCCCATTTCTTCATCAACTTTGTGTTGATTTCATTATTTTTCCACTCTTTTAATGACATTTTTGGTTCTCCTAGATCCGAGAAGTCAATCTCGATGTTTATCTTTCCTGTCTTAATTAGGTCCTCAAAGTCCCTAAATATTAAATTTCCTTTAGTATATGCTTCTCTTTCCATGCTCCGGAGATGCGCATCGCTTTGTGCATAGCCCGGAGACGTGGACTGTTGGCCGCTAAGATCTCCTCGACAATTCTGGGCATGATGGACTAATTCGTGAGACAAAGACCGCAAAATATCCTTAGGGTGTCGACTATCTACATATAAAACAATTTGAAAGTTTTCAGGATCATAAAAAGCCGTTTTACCTAAAATTTTGGAAGCATTGTCTTCATCACTTTGAAAAACTATTGAAACTGGTTCTTCAAAAGCCAGTTGCTTGTGTGAGTAAGGAAGAAAATTATCCACCATCTGTTCTAGATGCCCCACATCGCCGGTTGATTGATTTTGACAACTATGCATTATCTATTAATTAGTTATGAGAAGAAGAAAGAGCACACCCCATAGATGATAGACAAATATTGAAATATATACAAGATTTAATCCCAGCAATACGCGAAAAACTACCTTTCGAAATCGTCGACGAAAAAAATAGAGGATCCATATCCCGACACCGCTCAATCCAAGTTTGGCAATTACAAATAATAAGGGAGATACATCTAAAAAGGCCTGCATTATAGGATTAGCCTCTTCCGCAAAGTCATTAGCAAGCCAATATAAAGTAGCTGTTAAATCAATAAGTATGAGAATTGTCAAAATATACGCTAATCTGACAATTTTTTTCACCCTTTCAGTCCCTCTTATCCATCTCCCGGCATATAATGTCTGCTACCGAACACACTTGCAATAATTTCGGCTGTTGCCAAAACGGCACTAGAAGGTGCAGGACCATAGCGGCCCCTGAGAGTAGTAATAGTGATCCCAGTTTTGCAGAACGCACGCTGTGAGCCAGCCAGCCTTCTCCCTTAAGATGAGCCCAGTCCCACATCATCGCCCCTCCGGATGTTGAGCGTCATAAGTAACGGATTCAAAGATTTCGTTGAGAAGTGTTGAAATTTCTCCAATTTTATCACGATAGTCATCAATAAGTCCTTCGTGACCTTTTAAAATATCATGAAGTTGCTGCGCCTGCTGGGCCATATGAAATAATTTTTGACCCGTTAGATCCACACTCTCAAAACCATCTTCCGGTCGCCCAGGAGGCCCCGACGGGGGCGACATGGAAACCGAGGGCATTGGCCCTTCGAGCAGAGCCGATTGAACACCCAACTCTTCGGCTATTAGTCTTTTAAGGTCTTGTCTAGTAATTTTCATGATAAAGGAGTCTCCGTCCCACCTTGTGGGTTTTGGGTTTTAAGTTTGTTATCTACTTTTTTCAATAGATTTTTCAAGAAATTTTGAAAGAAGGGTCGATATAAGAGAATATTGTCTTTGTCAGCAATATCAGTAAGAATTTTTTCAATATCTTGAAGCATTCCTCTTTCACGTCCATCTATGCCGGCTAGTTCATCTCCACCAGCAATACTTTGAGCGCTTCCTCTTTTTTCTTGTGCCTGCGCTGTCGCACTCATCGTTCGAACTTTCGACAACGGAGTATTTCCTTGTTCTTGCATACCACCAAAGGAGGGATCTACCACAACAGGCGCGCTGGCGGGAGTGTAAGAAGAGTATCTCTGTTGATCCGCGGGGGGCGCAACAACGCGTTGAATAGGCATTGGATGCGCACCCGAGTTCTCTAAACTATTCAATACCCTTCGAAGAGATGCGGACGCTTTAAAAGCATGCTCATAAGCATTGTCGAAGATCGGCTCGTCTAAAGCTTCCACTAATTGTTCTGTGGCTTCTCTCGCAACCAAAGCTAAATCATATAAATCATTGGCTTTGGGATCACCCATATCTTGTTGTTTATCCCATGTATCAGCAGAAGGCATTCGATGTGGAATTCCTTTGGGCGCCGATGGCGAATTAATGCCACCACCGGTGAACATGGCTTCTTTAACAAAGAGTTTTAGTTGTTCGTAATCTACACTCATTTTTAACCCTTCGAAGCGTGGAAAGCATCAAGTATTTCTTCACAATGTGCTTCCGAATCGCATTTACGCCACACTCCGCCTTTTTTATTGTTCATTATTACCCACTTATCGCCTTGTTTCTTAATGCAGCCCGGGCCCCCCGCGCTTTCGGCGCACCCTTTGCCTTCGGCTTCCTTTATTATTTCGTCTATTAGGGACGCCGGATCGAGGTCAAACATTTCGTTAGCTTCTGCATTTGTCAACATAACTTCTATTTCTTCTGTAATTATTTTTAAAATTTCTGATTTCTTCATATCGCGATACTCCGGCGTATAATTAATTAGTTTCTTCTTCTTCCTTTGACAGAACATCGCACCATTTATCTCGCAATTGCTGCGTGACTTCGCCTTCAACAGGAACAGCGACGGCTTCAAT
>Ga0080013_1002244_pt1 | contig 23214 bp, 15 predicted proteins | sample ETNvirenome_6_85_FD_69236 | JGI IMG/M metagenome (GOLD analysis project Ga0080013, IMG submission 69236) | Marine viral communities from the Pacific Ocean - ETNP_6_85 (SPADES assembly) (version 2) | ecosystem: Environmental > Aquatic > Marine > Oceanic | place: Pacific Ocean | collected 2013-06-19
AACCCCGCTACCGCTTATTCAGGAATAGGTAAATTCATAGTTGGGGGAACACATAATACAAATGATTTAGATAATAGTTGCACAGATGTAACAATATCCACTGGAGGAGAAATAACGGCAGGAAGTTCAGAGATAACCTGTGCAGGAGATTTCAACATGGGTGGTGGTCTTATTGGTAACAGTGCCGCGACTTTTGATGGGGCAGATGCACATGTTAGTGCTGGTACACCCTCAGAACTCTGGAATATTTGGAATGATGGGGCCACTATAGAGATGTGGGTTTATATTGATGCTGATAATGCTGGAGGCACTACTAGGCTCATGAGTAAAGGTTATTGGCATCTTTATGCAGAGGATTTTAGTGCTAGTGCTTGTCATCTTAACTTCTATAAATCCTTTGGTACACGTGATTGTGACTTTGTAACTGCTGATGATACCCTTACTTTAGATAGATGGCATCATATTGCTGTAACTTATGTAGCTTCGGGTTCAGGAGAGGGCACGGGAAAGCATTACAATATTCCCATTATTTATATAGATGGTAAATCTATGCTTATGACCAACGAAGGAGGAGGAACCCCTGAAGGTACTTTCTCGAATGATAGTGGGAGTAGTATGAATATATCCGATGCTGGTACAGGTATGGTTCTTGATGGTCACGTGGCTATGGTAAGAGTATGGGACGTTGTTCGAACTCCGGGCGAAATACGGAGTGATATGTTTAAGCAGTATTCTGAGATGAGCAGTCCTGAAGATGATGGGCTCATCTTAATGTATCAGTTTGATGAAGGAACCGGAGATGACGTTGCAGATTCTAGTACGAATGAACTTAATGGTACTATGGAAGATGATGCAGCTTGGGTATCAGGAGGAAGCTTCGACAAAGGCACTTCTACGCTTATCATGGATGGTGTAACACAGACTATGAGGCTGTCGTCAGGACGATTCTTATATAATCTTCAAATAAATGCAGGGTCAACAACAACTCTCGACTGGCATAGTGGAGCTCTAAACCTATCAGGAGATTTGACAACTGTTGGTGATGGCGTATTTCAAAGTGCAGCCCAAGAGCATGTTTATTTTAGAAATGCAGGAAAAACAGTTTTGGTTGGCGACGCTGCTACGGGTATTGCAGGAATGTCTAAATTTGTAACTGCCCTTGGTGGAACTTTAGCTTTACCCGCTTGTACAATTAAAACATTAGATGTAAATGCACTTGATGATATTATTCAAGCAGATGGTGCTATGACTTTTACAACCGAATTAGAAGTAGACGGAGCTGGGGCAACCTTCAATGCTAATGGTAATACAATAACTTCAAAACTCGTAGATTTAGGTGGCTCAGCAACATTAAATTTACAGAGTAGTTCTACTTTAATATTATCTAATACATCTGGATTAACAAGTGAGAGTGGAGCTACTTTACTAGCAGGTGGAGGAGGTGTTACAATCTCAGGTTCTTCCGCGGCAACTACATTTGAATCTCAGAACGACTGGAAGGTAGTAGGAAAGTGCGAGAATCTTAACGTAACAAATGAGGAATTAAACGTAACGGGACAGGTTATAAATTGTACGGGAGATATTATTCAACAACACCAATCTGTTGATGCAGCACAACAATTAGATTATGATTCAGCAGACGACAGGGATATCCAATTCGGGGTTCCAGACCTAGATAAGAACACGGAGCTGGTCACATGAGGAAACCTTTAAATATGACAGGAGATATATCTTATATATGAATGCACGAGAGCGCGACGAGCTCATGATACGCATGGACGAGCGCGTCAAAACTGTATTCAATAAGATGGAGGACTTTGACAATATGTTCACAAACCACCTCCATCACCACGAAACGTGGGAAAATGATATGAAGACCCAGCTCCGGTGGGGTATGGGATTTATGGCTACTATAATAGGTGGTGTTATAGCAGCATTGAGGTATATATAAATGGCAGTTAGTGTTTCATGGAATCCGACATTCCAAAATAGAGTGCGCTTGTTAGCGGGAATAGAACAGGAAGAACTAGACAATACTACGTTGGATATTTTAGCTAATATAGCAGCAGAGTGGTTCTACGAGCAAATCGGGAGTGCCTTTGTTTTGAATGATAACAATACTTACGATAACGCGGTTATGTATTATACATGTTATTTGGCTTGTATAGCTCAGAATGGGATGGGTATTGAGAGAATACAAGTGGGAGACCTTGCTGTTTATTATGAAGATGAAGCTTTTATTCATTTTAAAGAATTAGCCGACCAATCATTGATAATGAAACAGAGTCTCAGTATAAAACGAACTGAATATAATGCAGCACCATATCGTTCCCTTGTTAACTGGAATAAGAACGTTACCGGTGTGGACTCTACTAAAGAGATGTATCCCAGACCGAGAGGCATTGGAGGCGAATAATGCCGGGCCTGATTGGTTCTCAGGGAGTCCGTCCGGGCGCTCTGAATATGAACCGAATTTTTCGGGCACTCCGATACCGTACTGAACAAGCTCAATTTGTCACTTATCATAGACCGGGCATTTACGATACCGATACTTATGGAGTACCTACAGGGAGCTCCTTTGCTACACCAGAGCTTTTATTACCAGATTTACCTGCTATAATAAGGCCAGCTTTAACAGCAGATTACCAGAAAGAAAGAGCAGGTAATAATATCATAGGTGCAGCACGAGTTTATACCCCCAATATAACCACTATAAAGAATTACGATAACTTTGACCAAGCTAATAATACCAACTTCAATGAAATTGAGGGATGGGATAGGCTTATTACTAATTACAGAACTATTTATGCTTTACCTATTTATTCGGGGACCTCTTACACTACGCCAGATACAGGGTGGACCACAGATTCTGGCTCAATTACAACAGACGGGGAATCAATTACTAATACACTGACTGGTGATGGTTATTTATTACACACAGCTACTTCTAAAAATGCACTAGAAGCTGACCGTTTAAGATTCAAAATAAAAACAAATTTCGAATTAACACTCACCACTTTTAAAGTTATAAATGCCGCAGGGACTCCTGAGACCTTAACATATACTCCTGATACTTTAGCTATTACAAGTGGAAGCTGGTTAACAGTCGACGTGCCTTATTTATCTGGTACAAGCGCTACTAGTGTCTACCGCGATGGAACACGCTATGCTGTTACAGTGGGAGGAACGTATGATTATGAAACCAATGTAAATAAACTAGAACTCAATTATACTGGTCAGACAGCAGGTACAGATACAGTCCAGATAAAAGAAATAGAGTTCTACAAATCCGTCTCATGGCACGTCCATTCTTTAAAGGACATGACCGACGGTTACATTATATTTAATTGTGTTCGAACACGCGGACGCAGTGATGCTAAACGGAGGGCTTACAGCTAATGGTAGGAGTAGACCACCTTAATAACATCGAACAGGTCCTCATCGAAACATTAAGAACAGGTACTTTCAATACAATAGATGGTGGGAGTGAAACCACTACTACGGCATGGTCAGATGGAGACGTGACCGTCTTTGGGCAATACCCCACGACTGACCAAGTTAGTTATCCTTGTATAATCACAGAGATGGTAGCCAATGGAATAGAGACCCAATTTATGAATCAGAGATTAACAAGTGGAAGCTCAGAATCAATAGGGGAGCTCTATGGAGTAGGCTTTAATTTATATCTTATGGTAGATAGAGATAGCTCTTTAACGCCCGTGAGTGCTCCATATAGACAGAGAAGGTTGCTTAATTATCTCATGCTTAATGGAGCTAATATCCTTACTGATTGTGATTTTAGTGCTGCTTCACCCGCTACTGAGATAGTAGAGAGACATTTCAGTGGTTTTAAAGAAATAGGGTACAATCCTTCTTTAGAAACTTGGGTAGCAGTTGCTGCCTTGGTTGTAGTTTTCAAGAATACGAGGTAGAATGGCAGACGAAGATAGGGTTATGTATATACCTTCTCCTGCAAGAGGAGAGGCGTTCCAGTATCAAGACTGGTTTAGAACTATTACTATAGGTTTTCAACCATATATTCCTTTTACTCAAGCATATCGAATGGCTTTAAGAGCTGGACACCTTATGCATGTCCAAGGACGCGGCACTAAGGGATATTTCCATTACGCTCCTCAGGATGAGCCCTCTGAAGAACAACGAGGATTAATGAGTAACTATGAATGGGACGTTCGACGTAAGACTTATTTTGGTGAAGGCTCTGGAAAGTTAACTTCAATGTCTGTTAAACCTTATAATAGAGGAGAAAAGGCTCTAAGTAAGGCATCAGATTTATCAGGAGAATCAAGGGAGGATTCTATGGGCCTAGGTTTAGCTAACTATCTAGATGCAGAATTTGGTTTGAGCAAAGCGCCAGTTTATGAGGCAATGAGTTCTCGTGCTCACCAAGAAATTATGTTGAGAAGCATAGAGGAACTGGCTGAAGAACTGGTATATGATAAGGAACCTTCAATGAGTTTTACTGACCGTTCCAGAGCTTTACCCGGGGGCCCACGTGACCCGATAATTAAAAGGGGTATGGGAAGGGGTTTTGATATATTTTTAGAGAATACAAAGTCCTTTGGTGACTTTTTAGAAGATATAACTAAGCAGGATTTATCTGCTGATGGTATATTGAGTTTGGAAGTGTCAAGAGCACGAGCCGGACCGACTAGTAGTAAAATCTTTAGTAGATTTGATAAGCAGGATTTAGCGCACGATTCTCTGGAGGGTGTATTTCAAGAGCATATGGCGTCTACCGTAACTAAAATGAATAAAGAAATTTATGAAGCAGTTGGTCAAATGGAAGCCCGTACGCTGGATAATATGGATGAATGGCAGAAATGGGATGTAATACAAGGACACTGGTCAACATCAGGAGCTTTAGATATTATGAGAGAAGCGAAGGTGGGAACTGAAGGACACAGTGCGTGGTTAACACAGATAGGATTACATGGTACCAAAGAAGCTATTTATCAATGGCACGCTCATATGAGAGAAAATATAGACCGTATGAGAGCAAACGCTTTGAATGCACATAGAAGGGGCGTTGATGAGTTGAGTCATTTATGGTCAGCCCCTCTGGGTGAGCAAACGGTGGGGCTTGCGTGGCTTGTTCCTGATACGAGAGCTTATACAAATGACCCTTCCCACCCTTATCATGTTCCTCAAATAGGGCCAGTTGATTCGCAAGGGAAATGGATAGGAAAAGTGTGGACGGTGTGGGGGCTTAAGGGGGATATTATTGAAGCGTATGCTCGCTGGATGTTTGAACAGGGTTATCTCAGCATATTAGAATATGCGGAATTAACTGCACGCGCAGCAGTAGAAGCCTCTACTATAGCGACGGCTATTGAAGCTAGAATAGGTGCATTGGATAAGGCTATTTGGACTACCACTACCGCAGATATGGTAGATGGTGTTAATTTGGAAGTAAACGTTGTACGCCATATGAAATCTACTGAAATAGCTACATCTCTTGCTAAACAGTTAGAGGATTTTTATACCAGTGGGACTATGAAGAAAAATTTAGCAACTTGGTATGACCAATTAATGGAAGAAAGTGAAAGATTAACTACGGCATGGATGGATTTAATGCCTGAAAATACAGAAGGTACTGCTTCTTTGGCTAGTGAGTATGTATTTGGGGATAGGTTAGGTAATCCCCGTAAGAAATATCTGGGTGTGTGGAGAGACAAAGTTTCACAGACATGGAAGACTACTGGGGAAGGAAGTAAAGGAGATGTAGGATATAATTTCTCTATTGCTCCATTTGTTACTTCAAGGCGTGTTGGTGGTGTTGATTTTGGATAGAGAGAAGCAAAAGCTTTATATACTGAGTTAAGCTAAATAAAAACTAACGAATGAAGTGCAACCATGAAGAAATAGAAAAGTAGTGTACTGAATGTCTAGACAAGAATAAATAGAGGATAATAAATATGGCATATTTCCTAGGAAGAGACGTCGATGTATTCATTACATTGGAAACGGATAAAGCTGGTAAAGCGATAGGCTTAAACGCCCAGAACGACAGTTTGGGTTACCCAATCTGCGCTGTGGTTGCTTCAGGTACTGCTGCACCATCAGGCACTATATTCGCCAACACAATGTACGATTCTCCTGCTAACGTGAGTGGGGGCCGAGTACACGACTTGACAGGAGTTGACCTGTCCATAACTGCCAGTGATGAAGAAGTGGGTCCCTTTTTAGGACACGCGGCTACAGCATCGGTAGAATTAAGAAAAGAGCATTCGGTGACTTTAACACGTAAAAAGTCAGACGAAGTGTGGGATGCAGTTTTTAACGGTCCCTCAGACATAACCACATTTGAAGGTAGTTATACAAACGCAGCAGCCTTTTCAGGCACAACTGGTACAGCAGTATTATCAGGAGGAGCAACTGATGTAGGTGCAGTTTCAGTGGGTGATTATGTCGGAGGGCCTGACGCAATCGCTCTTGGAACGCAAGTTATTTCTAAACCTTCATCTACAACACTAAAAATAAGTAAGAATTTAACTGCTACAGACAGTGATATGGAAGCAGGGTCAGTAGGATTCAATCCACTACCTACATATAGAAGGCAAGGAGCTCGAGCAGGTGTTGTATACCAATCGACTTCAGTCGCTGGCTGGTATGTAGCTACTGGAAGAAGACCACCATGGCAAACTACCTCAGGTACATCTTATGGTAACCCCGGTGAAACCACATATTATGGTTACAGGGTTCATATTAAGATGAAAGGTGGCGGAGAAGTTTATACACTTAAAAACTGTTCTATGAGTGGACATACTGTGTCCATGAATGCTGATGGAACATCAGATGAAACTTTAGAATTGAAGACTGGAGTGTTATCTACCTTATATACAGGTGCTGATAACACATTCTTTACAGAATTAACACAAATAGGAGAGTACTAATTATGGCTTACTTTATGGGAACAGATATTAGTGTTTATATTACTACAGAAAATACTACATATACAAATACTTATGTTACTGTTACGGATGCTGGTGTGACTACAGCAGTTAGTGGTGCTACTACTGACGCTGTTTTTGCAGGTCCATTATCAGGGAATATAGGTTTTTATGATGCTGATGATTTTGGTATACCACAAGTTGAAAATATAACTGGTCTTGATGTTTCTATCGGAGCACAGGACGAAGACATTACTTATTATGGATTCAGGTCTGTAACTAAAGCGGAAATCAAGAAAGAAACTACAGTTTCTCTCACTAGAAAGAAGACTGATTTAGTGTGGGATGCTATCTTTAATGGTACTACGGGTGGTGCTACCACTGGAGGAGGTCGTTATGGTGTATCAGGTGGTACATCAGTAACTGAGTTCCAAGATGGTTTGGTAGAACCTAATGTAGAATATGGATATCGTATACATGTAGTGCTAGCAGACGGTACTGAAGTAATGAGCATACCCGCTTGTTGTGTTCAAGGACATACTGTAACAACTAATGTTGACGGTTCGGCTGACGAAACAATGGAATTTATGACATATATAACCCCAAGTTATGGTCAGACACCTGACCAAGCTAAACTTGGTGTAACTGAACTGTAGATAATATTTATCAGGGTAGGGGCTTGAGCCCCTGCTCTTAGGAGAAACAATGGAAGAAAAGAAAATTTGGTCAATGGACGAATTAGTAGCACTCACTGATGAAGTGCAAGAAGAAGAAGTAGAATATAGAGAAGGACTGGTACATTTTCATTTTTGTGAATTAACGGAGAAAGAAGAACCTAAATTCACTGGAATAAATGAAGATTTACCTGAAGACGAAAAGATGGCAATGTATCAGGAACTAGGTTCCCGGCGTGTTATAGCAATGATTAAGAAGGCTAATGATAAAAATCCCGAAGGACATTGTATTACGGATGAACAGTGGGTTCTTTTACCCACTACATTGAGATATGCCATATCAAATAAAATATTAGGTGTAGAAGAGGAAACGAAAGCAAATTTTCGGGACTGATGCTGGAATCGCCTGATGCGGTAATGCTATATGTACCCCTGATGAAAGAATTAGGAATGAGCTGGAATGAAATAAAGAATACGCCCCGTTATGAGTTAGATTATCTTTTGGCTGCCGCTTATGAGCATACTCGTTTTCATTCTATGGATGGATATGACGAGAAAGATGTTAGTAATATGGCTAAAGACAAGCCTCGTATACGCTCTCAGTATCACGATTATTTAACTACACAACGTAAGTATTTAGAAATGACTGGACATAAAAAGAAAGCAAGTTTTAGAGGAATATAATGGGTTTTGCAGGACAAGTTTTTGCAGCGCGTGTCGCGATTGGGTTGGCTGTACCGAGCCCACAGGCTATCTCTAAGACGGGAGGAATGCTTGCTAAGGGTATCACAGAAATATCTAGGCAAATAGAATTAGCTAAAAATAGGCATAATTTTGAAGGTAGAGATAAAGACCGCTTTATGAAAAATAGAAACACAATGTTATCCTCTACCGAGAAGATGAATAGGGAAATTGTCCTTAGAATGAATAGGACTTTAAAAGGGATGAACGTAGCCACTAAAAAGGGCATTCAAGAGTCAGCTATGGCACTTAAGAGTAATTATGCGGGCTTACAACAGGCTTTAGAGCCTAAATTGTATAAAAAATTAACGGCTGGGATGAGCGATGTAGGGAGTAATTTAGCAAACGTTCAAGCTGGTACAAAGAATTTACATGAGATGAATCAACAGGAAAGAAGCGCTGTAATAAATACACTAACAACCATGAATCAAGCTGAAGACCGGCGCCTTCAAAAAGAACAGTTGTTTTTAAATAATAAAAAGAAAATTAAGGACCTTAGTGAACAGGAAGTAGAAGATAGGATGGGACTCCTTAGAACAGACCAAGAACAATTGCTGGTATCAAATGAATTAGTTCAAGACTTTAGAGATAAGATTGCTCTTTCCAATCAACTTACTTCTGAGTATACCTTTATGAGTGCAGAAACTTCTGAGATAGCTGAAAATATGATTGGTGCTACCAACGTAATTCGTACTAAATTTAATACAGCTTTGCGTGATACTGTCTCTATTCTTACAGCTATAGGTTATAAATTGAATCAGACCTCTCAAGAATTGATAGAATTTGAAAGAGAGCTTTTAAATGCTAATTCTGTCTTTGGATTGACTAATGATAAACTTTTTGAAGTTGGAAATACTATTATAGAATTTGGTAACCAGTTCGGTATAGCTACGATGAACGGTGCAGCTGGTCTTTATCAGCTTGCGTCAGCTGGTCTGACCGCTGCTGAAGCAATGGAAGTATTACCACACACACTTAAACTTTCCATGGCGGTTCAGGGAGACCACAATACTATCTCTAAATTAACTGCTCAGACCATTTTTGGTTTTGGAATGGAAATGGAAGAGGCAGCTATAGTTACCGATAAGTTCGCTTATGCTATCCAGAAGTCTCTTATTGAGTATCAGGATTTATCAAGCGCTGTTAAGTTCGCTTTGCCCTTCTTTACCTCTACAGGGCAGAGCTTAGACCAGTTGTTAGGGGCTCTACAGATATTGACTAATAGAGCTTTAGAGGCTGGTATTGCAGGTAGGGGTCTTAGACAGGCACTCGCGGAGTTTGCTGAGGGAGCGATGGACGCTGAGGCAGGATTCCGTAAAATGGGTGTTGAAATTCTCAATGCTGAAGGAGAAATGATGCAATTAACTGAGATAGCTTCACAATTTGCGAGAGCTGTTGGTCCTGAAACTATGTCTAATACTGAACTTTTAACAACTTTAATTGAAGACTTGAATGTGCGTGGTGCGACTGCATTTATCCACTTAGTTCAAGCTTCAGATGAATTTACTGAGGCTGTTGAAGCGACCACAAATGCAGGTGGTCAATTAGACCAAATGGTACGAATCCAGAATGAAGCATTATCTGCTCAGTTACAGATATTGAAGACTAATATCTTTTCTATTTTTGCATTAAGAGATGCTTCATATGAAGGTACTGAATATATTAACGCATTTCATGAAGCTGTAGTACAATCCGTAGAGGGTTTCACGGGTTTGATTATAGAAACTAAGAACGGTAAACAATCACTGACCGAATTTGGAAAGGAGATTCAGACGCTCTCTATTGCTATGGTCAAAGGAATAGTAAATGTTATAATGGATTTGATAAGGTCGATAAAGACTATCTTACCTACTTTACAGAAACTATGGGGAGTTATATTGGTGCCGTTGAAGATTATAGCTGGTATTCTGAATAGTGAGAGTGCTCTTGTTCAGGGACTTGTCAAGTTTTATATTTACTGGAAAGCGCTCACTATGTTGGGTATTCCGACATTATTAATGCAGATGGGCTCCTTGTTAAAGGGAATGGGTCTCTTAGGTAGTGGCTCTATGGCTGCTAGGGCTCATGCTGGTGGGATGGGGATGATGTTTGGAGTCCCGGGAACTGCCGCCACCAAGGGCCTAAGTTATAATGCCTTCCGAACTTCTATGGCGGGCAAAGGGATGAGTCGGAAAGCGGTGCTGGCAGCATATCACGCACAGAAAGGAGGAACCGCTGCTGGCATGGCTACAAAGGGTCTATTTGGTGGTCCGATGGGTAAGATGCTAGGGAGAGGATTAGGATTTGCTATACCCGGTCTAGGTGCAGTTATGATGGCAGCGACAGCTTACCAATTATACAAGGCAGCAGGAATAGACATGGGAGCGGAAGGCGGTCTATTACAAGCTGGCGGTTATGTACATGGTTTGCAGGGTGGTGGAAGCGCTATGGGAGGGCGACCATACCTTGTGGGAGAACAGGGTCCTGAACTTTTCGTTCCCGGCGCTTCAGGACAAGTTTTAAATAATAGTCAGACCCAAAATATGTTAGGTGGTAATGTGATTCTCAGAGATGTAACTATAGGTGTCGATTCTTTTGGGGGTCTTGCATGATACAAGTTAAGCCCAATAGGTTTTTCTTGAGGGGTATACCACCTTCAGGGTCTATGATACCTTTATTAGCAGAAAGTCCTGATTTGTCTTTGGTAGCTAGTTCAGCAGTGTTGGATTTTTCTACTGGAGACCGTAATAAGAATTTTCTTGTCTCGGGTAATAGTAATAATTCATTGACTGCTGGGCAATATGATTTAATAGGAGGTCATTTGCGTGCTTATGTAAGTGGGGCAGATGTTACCACTACAGGTCAAGGACACTCATTATCTCTTTTCGTTTTTAAGGACGATTATCCTGTATCCGAAGGGGGATTATCTATTCCAACTAATACATCGGCAAGTCCTTCTGAAGTTATATACAGTAATACTTATGAAGAAGGGGGTAATGTGATAATGAGTGAAGATTTTGATGGAATGGCTAGCGCTTTAAATTTTTCACTCGCACCAATGCAGGGATACCTTGGTTCGGACCCCTTTATATGGTATGATGATGCTGTCGATAAATATGCCAACTATGTTAGCATAACTAGAAAGGCAGCGAAGAGATATCTAAAACCTTATAGAACATTCGACCCTCGGGACCAAGACGCTAATCCAAGTATTAGTTTCAATACTTCCTCTGTAGTTGGTGTAGACTTATCACCCCCCGATTATACTAAGAGTATGGGAGGACTGGGGCGCCGTGGGGGAGGAATAGCGAGGATATATTTAAGACCACATGGGACTACTTCGGATGCCCAGACTGACACCTATGGGGAGGGAGGGGTCTACACCCAGACCCATTGGAAACCTATGAAAAGAAGGGACGACGGTAGTATAAAAAAATCAATGGATATTAAATTTGGGGTTGGTACCAACTCAACAGGTATAAAAGATTTGATTCAATATGGGTCTATGCACCCGTTGATTATTAGTGATGATAGCGAAGAGCGTCAGACAACCAACAATACAATATTCGATAGTATCTTCTCTTCTAGAATGGTGCATAATCCGTGGAATGCGGATAATGAGAATCCTTTGGTTTATTCTTTAATAAATTTATCTAAGACCGAAGGACAGGGTACCGGCAACGCTGCTCGTTTTTATCATAGTTGGGATTTCGCTAGTGGCTCTCAGGATGCTGATGGGGGAAAAACAGCTATAGAGATAGCATTTGGAAGAAGTGGTGACGTTAATGGCCAAGTAGCTCGGGTAGGTATCAGTAACATTCCTATACCTTTGATAACAGACTGTGGTTTGGATAGTGATAATAGTTTCGCTGTTAGTGATAGGCGTACATATTTCCCTGAAATATCCATGAGTATGCGTATAGATAAATTAGGAGCAACTCCCTTTTATGGGGTTACGTCCAATCCAACTAAATATAGTAAAACAAATATGAATCCCTTAGGTGGGGATACAGGGACCAACCAAGCGATGGTTTATGGTTTGGCATCGGGTACTACTCTTCAGGCAAGGGAGGATGAAGCCAGTATAACAGTTACTGACTATGCTTCCGATAAGACTGAAAGCCTTTTGCGTAGCGTTGTCATAACATTTTCAAATTATACTGCCGAGGATGTAAGTTTAAAAGCCGAGGTTACTTTAGATGAATTTCTTAATTATGGTTTGAATAATTTTTATATTAAACAACAGACTAAGCATGGTATAGTAGGTGGGCTGATGTTTAGAACTTATGGTTCGATGTATGATGATACTGGTTCTCAGGATGCAGTCAGTACTGCACAATCATATCCTCTTATGGGAACTAGTGAAATTTTTGCTCAGGCTATTCCTGTTATGCGTAATTTTGACCGGGCAGGCATCAATGCTGTTAATGGCTCAGGTAAATTATTTGAAAACGGAGGATTAATTCGTTTGTGTAATGGCTTTTATGATAGAGGTTGGTTTACAGATTCTACTTGTGATGTGACAGCAAATGATGAAACTGTTGGCCACGATGCTAATTACAGAATAAAGGAAGGTTATAGAGTAAGTGGAACTGATATACCGGCTGGGGCTTTTATTAAAGAAATAACGTCTACGACTGAGTTTGAGCTTGATAGTCCTTATACCGGTAGTACTGATAGTGATGTTACTCTTACATTTACTAATCCCAATGAATACGGTGGGGCAAGCCCTGAGGTCACAGGGGAGGACTACTTATTGAGAATAGGGGTAGATAGTTGGATAGATGCTTATGAGTCGCAGTTAGGTGCCGATGGGGCCCATGTTTGGGCTGGACCTCCTTTATGGCAAAAGGTTCCTTTTAATTCTTTCTTTAATCTTCGATTTTTCTGGGATATATTAGCGTCTAATTCGGACGCTTCATTTAGTAATACTCCCTATTCTGTACTAAATGCATCTGCACCCACTAATGAATATGCATCGCAGGGTCCTATTTGTAGGGTCTTTCTTGAAACGGAAGGTGGGAATAGTCCTCCAGACCTATCTGCTACTGATGAATATAAATTTATAGATATTCCTTTTCCCTGCAACCCTGATGATGATACCACTACTGGGAGCCCCGCTCAATTTACTAAACTTACAAAACTCTGGTCTTGTCTGGATAATGAAACTGGAGAATTAAATGCCGACTTGGGTGAAGCTAATGCAGCAAAACTCTGGCCTCGGCATATGACTATATGGATAAATAATTATAGGTATATTGTAGGAGGAAACAATAGTCGCCGGGAGACAGAGTTGTTAAACGGCGGCACCGATGATTATTACTACTATGGAGATGTTTCGGCGGTTGGAGGTACTCAGGAAACAGAGGTATTTATAGATAATATTTCATTTAAAAACTTCACCCCTTCGATTAATAATCACACTTCTACTAATACTGCGGTTGACACTTGGCGCATTGGGTCTGCTAGTGTCGAGTCCCCATTATATAATATTACAGGGTCTGGTAGTGGTACTGAGAACGCTAGAAGGTTGATTTCTTTTAATGCTGTTTCGGGAACCAATGCAGGAGGGCAAAATGTTGCTAGTTATAGGACCCTGTTTCCTTCTCAGAATTTAATATTTGGGTGGGATGACCCAACAGATTTACCTGCCACTGGTACTAATCTATCTACGGGATATTGTCTATTGGGTGATTTCTCTACTCTGGATTTTAATAATATAAATCAATTCAATTACCCCATGTGGACTAATTTTGCAGAAGGAGGGTTTTTGAGTATGGCATCCAACGTGGTGACCAATGATGTGGATACATTAGGGCATCAATATATGGGCGCTCATTATATCAGTGGTACTGTACAGGTCCAGTATGGAGAGATGGGGACCTCAAGTTCTTTTAATAATTTATCTGGCGCCCTTTATTCCATTGTGGATACTGGCACTGTTCAGGATAATAAGATGACCATTGCGTCAGGGGCTAATACATTTTTATCTACAGATGCATTTACTCAGAAGGGATTTGCTCACGTGAGTGTCTCAGGAAATGCTGGTGATGATACTACTGTGGATTATGGTAACTGGGGGAAGCGCGAACACGCAGGGGTATCGGTTAAAGTTACAGGATATCCTAGAGGAGATAATTCCTTAAAAACTAACCAAGTTAGGGTTTCCGATACTTCTATTTTTAATGAATTTATCAATGATGAATTTATTATTTATCGAGCCCATGCGTCGAATAGTACCGCTACTAGATTAACAGGACTAAGACTAAGAGAATCGGGAGCGATAGTGGATAACGTAATTACTTTTAATAAAAGCGTGGTTTCTTCTGATAGTGGTGGACCTTATATGGATAGTAGGTTCCATAGTGAAATTTATATATCACCACGCAAATATTGGATTACAATGACTTATCCCGGCGATGCTTTATATGGTTCTTCTAATGATAAAGTTTTATCACCGCGAAGTTATTCTAGTCTGGGGTTTGTAGATGGAACCCCCGATAGTTCCGCCTTATCTACTTATACGGGAAGTACTTTTAATGAAAATTTATATAGTTATAATACGGCAGCTACAGGTACTGTAGGGCTGTCCTCTATGTCTAATAGGATGTGGGATTTTGAATTAGATGATGAAGAAAGTGTGTTTGAATTGAGTCAAGATTGGGGATTTGGAGCTTATGATGCGGAGACTCAAACTGGTGGAGAAGTAGATACTAAGGTAGTATTGTCTGGTAGTTATATTGATTTTAATTTAGCTGGCCCCATTGATACACAAACTATTAAGGAAGACCAAACATTCCTTATGTATTGGAAGATGAATGGTAAGAACGACAATGCGGGTATTGATTTGTATAGCCCTGCTAGTGCAGATACTCAAAGAAAGCCTCGTTTTTATTGGGAATATGTGGATGTACCTCCTCCCTCTCCTGAAATCTTTGTAGAGCCAGCGATTAATTTAGTAGAAAAGGATGTTGATTTGTACGAACTTACAAAAGAAAATTTGAGTGCAGTTAAATTTACATGGTCGGAAGCGGAGGACGATATATGGTATAGGTATATGATAATGAGTACGGGTAATGTAGCTAATAAATATCATGGTGCTCGTTTGTGGATACCGTTGAATGAAGAACCTCAGGACCAAAATTTAGCAAACTTTAGTACGACTTATAATGTATATGATGTTGTGAGTGGTACAAGTACCTCATTAACTAATGGAGCTGGTGGTCCAACTGGGACAGCAGTAGATGGGGTAACACAATCAGAATTTAGAAGTACGCTTGGTTCTGATTTGACTGGTATTGCAGGATGGGCTCCTATTTTTAGTAGTGGTAGTGGGGAGAATGCATTCGCTTATTTGCCTAGTGGAGGTAACTTTGACTTTCCTTTCCAAAATGCAGCAGAGACTGAGAAATTCAGTGTAATGGTTCATGGTCAGATGGTGAGTGGTACTTCTTCACAGTGGAACTTTATTTTATCTAAAGGAGTCGACGCTAATACAGGAACCCCTACTCAGACTGGTTTATCTATAGCGGTTAGTGGTGCTAATAGTAATACACCCAAGGTACAGGTTTGTCATGCTGGAACTTTCTTATACGCTGATAGTATTCTCCCAAATGATGGAAGCTCATTCAATATCATATACACTTATAATAGTGGAAGTGCTGCCGGGCCAGATGCAAAATTATATGTTGATGGGGTTTTAGAGGGCTATGCTGATACGATGCCCGCATTACCTACTACAGATAAGGATTTATTTATAGGGACTGCTCTGGATACAAATGTTACTAATTTATGGAAATACAGTGGCTCTCCCACAGCAGCTGATGGGGCCCGAGTTGAGGGTACATATGATAATATTGCTCCCAATGCAACTGATGGGTCTGGTGTAATCGCTAACACCAAGTTCAGGATAAGTGTGGCATCTGATGGAAAGGCTACCTTCTATCTCCTTTCAGGGGGAAGTGGGTATGCTGTGGACGATACTCTTACTTTTATAGCTTCACAGATGGGTGGTGCGGGAGGAAGCGCGGTTCTGACGGTAACAGATGTGGGGAGACCTAGTCAGACTGAAGCCTTTAATGGAACTATTGAAGAAGTAGTATTCTATAATCATGTGTTGGAAGTTCCAGAAAATAGTGGGGAGTATATTTATAACACAAGTGATACATTAGATTTATCTGGGAGTAATCTTCTCACCCATAGTACGCGTTTATTTTTATGTGATTATCATAATATTAGAGGGAAGTCTACACAAACACAATCCTCTACTAATCAAATATCATGGAGGGCTACGGTATAATGGAAATAATAGTTATAGAAGAGGGTGTATGTCCCCGGTGTGATGAAAGTGGGCGTGGTATAGATTATATAATTTCTGAGGGGCATTGTAAACATGTCTTACCTAGAACTGATGGGACTTATCTTTATTATGAAGAGGAAGAGGAGGAGGAATCATGAGTCTTACATGGAATACTTCTACTGGGTCTGTTAATACTGAGGTAACGGGAACGTTTACTTTTAAGAATAATGATGTGAGAGGACTTTATATAGATTGGGATGATGGAGACTCCAATAAGAAGGAAGATGCTAATTATCAATGGGTCCAATTTACAGAACCCAAATCTACCACTGATGTAAAACACACATACAACAAGACTGGGACTTTTTATCCTGTTGTACAGACATTTAATTCGCGTGGTTTTGTTTCTCGTTTTTATAGTGCTAACACGAGTGAAGCAGATGTTACTCCATGGAGCCAAGATACCAATGTAGCTTCTCTTCCAGTGACTGATTTTACAGCTACATCAGTACTTAGGACTCAAAATAAGACTTTAAAATCTGGTATCGACAATTCTATATTTGATTTATTCGGTCCTCAACGATTATATGTATCTATATTCCCTACTTTAACTAATACTGAGATTGAGTATGCGTTACCTATCGAGATAGACCTTACATTATTGGTAGATAATACTCTACTTTCTGGAAATTCCACGAGCACAACTGCACTTGCTTCCGATGGTGGAGGTGGGCGTAGTATAGAAACTGTTACCTGTGTCTTATCTGGTACTAAAGTGACGGCTGCGGCTAACAATAGGTTACTTGATGTTTTAGCAGATGGTACTCATGATAGAAACCCTTTGCTATCAGGAGCTACTGTAGCTAGAGTTTTAGAAGTTAAATATAAAAATCCTAAATATGTGGGGGCTTCAGGAAATGCTGATTATACAGCTAATGAGGTTTATAATAGGTTAAAGGTAGGTTTCTTTATAGCGGGTGGAACGTCTTACTGGTATAATAATTTAACTGGTTTTCCTGTGTGTTATATAACTCCGGGAGACCCGATTAAGAAAGCTTCGGATGTGGAAAGACAATTGATTCTGGATTTTTCACAGAGTAGAGCGGCTGCTGCCAATGTAGGTATGAGTACTTATTTCTTTGATAATGGTAAAACATTTTTCACACCGGGCTTCCCGTGGACTACGTTCGCTGGTGGGGATACTACGAGTGATGGAGAGGTGAGTGCTATCGTTACTACTATTCCGGTAGTTTCTACTGCTAACTTTCCCGCTAGTGGTACTTTTTACATTGAGAACGAAATTGTTCATTATACGAATATAACTGCCACATCCTTTCTAGATTGTACGCGAGGATATAGTGATTCGACTGCTGCTATTCATGCAGATGGGTCTGCTGTTAAAGTGGGAATGTATTTTAATTCAGCACAACAAAGGCAATATTGGCAATTCAAGGGAGGGGGTAGTGATAAGGCTTATCAAATAAATCAACAGCGTTCTATAAGTTATAGTTATAGTGTAGACCCTTATGGTATGTCGTACCAAGCTAAAGCTATGCCATGGAAGACAGGTACACTTTATGATTCTCCATGGACCACAACTAACGCAGCAGCGAATACATATACCTCAGGTAATATAGCTATGGACCAATTCTTATTGGATGATTTCGGGCGCTTAGCACCACAAGAACATTTAGTAAGGTTACAAGTGGAACCTAGCTCTTCTACTAGCTATAAGAGTTTACTTAATGTCCCTGCTGTGTTTAGAATAACTCCTGCTAAATCTTGGTCAAAGGGCTCAGGTGGAGGAGATGCATCCGCAGCTAATGCTAGACTATTTCCCACGACTTTGCTAGATAGTGGTACAAATAACTCATACTCTGAAGATTTTTCTACTCAAAATATGAGGAATGTTTCGGGTAGTGAGGTGAATTTATCCGGCGCTAATTATGGTGACCAATGGGATATGGCAGATGTTGAGCGACCAACTGATTTAGAAGAATATATACTATTATTGTTTGATAAAAAGCCCAATAAATTGTTCTTTAATATGAGTAATTATGCGAGTGGTATTCAATCCGCTACCACAACTGCTCCTATATGGGGTATAGGTGGGGTATCAGTATTGATGATTGAAAATTCAGGCACCAATATGCAGAGTGTTCATTGGGAACCACTTGAATTTGAGGATGGGACAGCTGTTTCAAGAGAACGCAGGAATACAACAACTGATACTTATGACACTTACAATTATAGTTTGGTTAAGAGTGGTGTGGTGTCGTTTGACCCACCTGCTGGTTGGGAATCTATTAAATTCGAGAATTTATATGGTGGGAGGTTTGCTACTAGTGCAATATCGGAGACATCAGGGAGTTATGGATTTGGACCGATAAGTGGAACTGTCTCAGGTACTGCTACTGCGGGTACCCTATATGGTGATTATTTTACAATTACTGGTACCAGTGCAGATACTGATATAACTGCTCCTCTTTCGGGTGCTACAGATGAAGATATAGATTCGTTTAAATTTATAGCGTTGCCTTATTCTGGAAGTCAATATCAACTTCAAATTGCTACTGCTTATTTTGATACTACACCTGTTGCTACAAATCAGATAACTAATAATGCATCATACGGTTCATCGACTAAGATTTTTAGAGTAGACTCGGTTTCGGGTACAGCACATTTCTGGGGGGAGTTCACAACTGGAGATGCTTTCGCTGAGGATATTGATTTATTTTTATTTAATGCTAGTAATGTGCGTATCACACAAGCGAGTACTGACCCAACAGCTTACCTTATTCCGAATGTAGCTAGTGGGAATGCTTTCTGGATAACTAAAGATGGTGGAGCGGGTTATGAAGAAGCTAATAGTAAGTTATTTTTCCATATTGGTGATACCGGGAGTGTGTTTAGGAGCGGAGCGGAACGACTCGCTGGTGATATGAAATTTACAATTCAACGTATTAATGGATATGAGGCTGTGGATGGATTTAGTAGAGTATATTTACCTAGTGGAGGAACCGCTAATAAACTTCCAATGGTAGATGATTTTTATCCTGTCGCTGGGTGGGACAATACCTTTAATGTAGGAGATGGGAGTATTGGTACTGCCATTAAACATTTATGGTATGGTCAAGATAAATATGCGGTTAAAATTACACTCTCTGGAGCGGCGGTGATAGAGTCAGGAGTACATGTTTCGCCTATTAATGTATACCCTTCCATATGGAATATTTTCGATGCTAGTGAGGGATATCATAATGTCATTAGAGTTCTTGATGATTCAGCTTTTAATTTAAATTCTTTAGCTGTTACAAGTAGCATTAATGTAGGCAGGGCAGGACAATATTTCAAGGCTATAACTCGTAAGGGAAAGATAATTATTACTAAGACAGGAATAATAATGCAGGAAGTTGGATTTAGTAGTGTAGCTTTGGGAGATGAATCTTCTTCTACAGCCTTTGATGACCATGGCCCTTCTAGTCTTTATGGGCATTTACATACTCTCAGAAGAATACAGGCTGAGGATTGTAGGGTATACTGGGATGAGCCTCAGAAGGATGGAACCTTCGTGCGCCTTTTCGGGGTAGTCCAGAACGTGAACGAAACTTCTGGCACCGGAGGACCACGCCGGGTTGTACAGTATACTTTCACTTTAGTTCTCGACGGAGTAGCTGTATTAGGTAGCAATGGTAAATTGATGACTGATATATTCCCTCTAGGAGGTATAGAGGATGAAAAAACTTACGCCTAGAATTACTATTGATGGGCGCGAAGTAGATTTTTTTTCAGGAGCTTTAAGTAGCACGGGTGGTCTCACGTCTGCCTCTTTGCAGCTTAGATTGCCAGTTGCTATTAATAAGAATAAGCAATTGTGGAACAAGGAAGTATTACTTTTCTTTAATGATTTTGAGGGAACTCCTCTTTTCAGGGGTTATATTAAAAGAATAAAGGAAACCTTTAATGAGCTAACTGTCTATGCACAGGATGTGCTGGGTTATATGGTGCTAGCTGGGAACGCTGATAAAGCAGTTATTACTTTGACGGAGGATATAAATCTCGATGGGCTTACTGTAGGTAATGCTATACGTAAAGCTTTAGTGCTTTCTCAGCTTAATACAAGAATAGGTACTGATTGTATAGGCGATACTACGCCTTCTATTAGCTCTTCTAGGCCCCCCTTAAGGGGTACATTAAGCGTCTTAGATATAATTAAGAAATTGCTTAGTAGAGCTATAGATGATAGTGGAGTACTCCCGCGCCCTAATATAGCCAAGTTGATAGATGATGGTAATAAATCTCAGTTGGTGATAGAATTAGAAAGTGACTTGGCTTCAGCTGAGACAAAACATACCTTTACGGAATATGACAATATAACTTCTTTGAAGATAATTAATCGGAAGGTTCCAACGATTGTAGTAGTGAATGGTAAAGATGAAGTAAAAGGAACATTTTCGCATGATAGTGCAATTGCAGCTTACGACAGGAATTACTTAGAAGTATCCAATGAAGCATTAGAATCTCCTGCGGCGTGCCGGGATTTCGCTCAGAAGATTTTCCGTGCTAATCTCGAGACTCAGTTTGAGTATGGGATAGATACAGTTGAGGGAGTACATCTCGCTGAGAATGATGTTATTAGGATTGAAACCGATGACCCTCAGTTCTCTGGTAATTATAGGGTTCGCGGAAAAAAGATTGCTTTTACTCCGGGTGGATTTAATATTGGTTTGAATATCAATAGGAAGCCCCCGACGTTGGCCGAGTTCATCAAACAACAAGACAATTAAAGTTCGTTCATATTTGGTGGGCCACGAGGATTACCAGTTACACCGTCTTCTCTTCCATAGCTAGGCGCATAGTCTCCTGCGATTGCAGCGCCACCTGCTACTTCAGAACCACCGGGATTCATCGTTCGTGCTTGAACAGTACCAGCTGGTTGCATCCCATCGAAATCTCCGTCGCCAAGTTTAACGACGCAGTCGAGTCTCCCTTCGGGTGTCAGTCGGGCGTCGAGTCCCATCTTGCGACCATAGCCAGTTATATCTGTTTCATATTCCATGATTAAATATCACACTTATCTCCTACACAAGCATACTCAGCTTTTCCCTGAGTGTTGTCTTCCAGCTCGTACTTGGAGAGTTGCGTATAGTTAATTATGGGGAGCTTCTTTATAAGCCTTTCGTAGGTTCTAGCATCAATTTCCTCATAAGGAGCTAACTCATACTTACCTCCGTCATAGGGTAAAAAGGATACTCCGTTGATGATTTCCCAGTTCTTAAAGACCCAGTTGCCTACCTCGAACCATTCATCTTCTCTAACGTATACTGTCATGCTTGCATTGTGCTCACACCAGTTGTGTTGTAGGTTCTTATAATGACTCAGTTGTTCTAAGGCTGTAACATCTTTACGTGTAATGCATCCATCGGGAGCTTTAACAGGAAACTCTACTACCCATGTAGAGGCGTCCTTTTTTGTCTGACCATTTTCGGGATGACATTTTATTTTTGAGTCCTTCATCATTTTAAAAAGGGGGTCACGGGCTGCTATCCTGTAACGACGAATGTAGTACTGAGAGTATCTTGGATGGACACCGGACGCTGAATCAACAAGTTGGGAAACGGTCCCCGATGGCTTCACACAAGTGGTAGCTGTTGGTACATTGATACCTAGGATACCTGCTGCCTTGCGTGATATACGCAAAACACGGCTTTTAAGGGCCTTTAAGCCCTCCGAAGTCAGTACCGAGGGGTTATCCATCTGTCCCGTCAAACTGACGCCTAGAAGGCGTTCTACGTCACAGTTCTTTTTCCAGTCTTTTCTCAGATAGGGAAAGTCTGTGAACGTACTTTGTATTACACCTAGCCATGTGGCAGTCTCAACTTTGTCAAGCAACGAGTCGAGGTCATCTTCTTTTCGTATTACTACTTCCGAAAGGTTACAGAATTGCATATCCCGCAACATGATTTCTCCACAGGGATTAGTTCCCTGTATTAAAGGAGCGTAACGTCTTGAAGGAGCTTTGTTTTGAGCAGACTGGAGATTAAATATACCTCTCTCTCCTGTGCCTGATAAAGCTAGTGCTGCCCACTCCTTCAAAAATTGAGCAGCGGAGGGCTTATCTCTAAAGATAGCGCTATTGTTTGCCATAGCCCGCTTAATAGGGAAAGGCCACTCCTTTGCGTGTCGCATTTCTTTGTCATCAAGGTCACTCAAAGAGATTTGTGAGCTGCGACGAACTCCACCTACTACGACTATCTCAGCAATCTGGTTACAGATGTCATGAGCTTCAAGCGTAGTAAGCTGTCGACCTTGGGAATTATGCATGGTCTCACGAATGAAGTCATGCAGTTTGATAAGTGGATTGGGACCAGAGGCTCGCCCTCCCATAGTGTGAAGCCGAGCACCTTCTAGTCTTATCTCACTATAATCAAAGTATATATTTTGTCCGTCAAAGAGGCTTCCCATAAGTGTCTTTACTGAATCGGCCCAGCCAGCCTTGGAATCATCTATAGTGATTGTAGGTAGACCTTGACCGGATTTTATTTCAGGCACTTCAGGTAATTTCATTACTTCTTCTTGTTCCACTGAAAAGCCAAACCCCGTTCCACAC
>Ga0080013_1002245_pt1 | contig 23211 bp, 41 predicted proteins | sample ETNvirenome_6_85_FD_69236 | JGI IMG/M metagenome (GOLD analysis project Ga0080013, IMG submission 69236) | Marine viral communities from the Pacific Ocean - ETNP_6_85 (SPADES assembly) (version 2) | ecosystem: Environmental > Aquatic > Marine > Oceanic | place: Pacific Ocean | collected 2013-06-19
TTAGTTGCGATGCTTTATCCGCTCTGGAATCGAAGACAACTGCGAAAGCAACTCCGGTGAGACAGTGCTAGTCGCGGATTGATTATCACTTTTAGTTGTCTTCGGACTCCAGTGCGGGAACCGCGATTGAAGGAAAGCCAATGCCAGCTTCCCATCACGGCTCTCCATAATCTTATTTATCAAAGCCTCCTCCGCCTGCGCCTGCGCAGCCAACACCTGCGCGTTCAACTTAGGCTTATCCTTCCTAAGCTTATCAACCCTGCTCGGACTAATCCCACAAGCCCCACACGCCGCAGTCAAACTCATACCCCGACTCAGCTTATCCAGAAACATCTCAAGTGTTTCCCCCGTTAAGGTCTTTTTAACCGATATATCAGCCATGTTGCAACCAATGTACACCAAGTTGAAAATACGTCCAGTTTTTAAAGAGGGGGTGATAGATAGCACGGCCCGATGGGGGTGGTGGTGGTAGGCGTGGGTGGCGGACGGTAGGCGCGGGCAGGATCGGCTGCGGATCGGCTGGCGGATGGAAGTTTGGAAGTTCACTTCCATCAAATTTGGAAGTTAAATTGCGGGGAGGAAAAAGGAGGGGGAGATGTATTGCCCCTTTCCCCACCTGCCCAATGTACAGGCCTATTCACTCTACCCCATAATCAAAGGCCCGCATGCGTCCATATTGGGCCAGCAATGGCCGTTTGCGGCTCTGATCTATTGGGCCAGTAATGGCTGGCCTTATACTGATCAGTATAAGGATTTATGCTGATCAGCGGACGGCTGAAGAATTTCATTGCCTTGGATGTACATGCTCATGTACTCTGTCTTCAGTCTCAATTGTGAGACTCACCCGCAAGGGTGTTTTGACAATAACCATTCGAAATGAAAGGAGCCAATATCATGGCTAAAAATACTGATACCAAAAAGAAAGTAACTGTAACCGTGCTGAGTCTTGAGGACGTAAAGTTGACGCAAGATGTTTTCGAACAAATTGATTCAACCTACGGGGTCTTCAAAGATCATGCCTACGCGATGCTCTCCAAATATGGATTGGATAAAACCAAAGCCGAAAACACGCGGGCGCATCTCTACCAGATTGCCCGCGATGGCGGCTGGCCCATATCGGAAAGCCGATTGAAGCAGCTCTGTTCGGAGTGGATGAAGGAAAACAACTTCGACAGCCGAAAAAAGGAGCCCTCAGCCGAGTCAATGGAGCTTGCACAATCCTTGAAAAAGGAGACCGAAAAGCAAATTGATGAGAATGAAGGAATGACCCTTGCCGAAGCAGTAGCAAAGGGAATTGCGATGACTGTTTACGTCAGCCTATTGGCCCTTTTCACTGATAATGAAAAGCAGCATTGGTTGAAATTGACGGTCGGATTTTTCCGGAAATTGTACCGGAACAAATCATTCTTAGCACAAATAGAACAGTTACTGGAAACGGCCGGAGCCGAGCCGGAGCAATCCGACGAAGCAACGACAGCCGAGATCGTCAAAGCCGACGCTGACAAGCGGGTTGACGATGAGCTGGCCAAGATCGAAGCCGCCAACAAGGCGGGCGAATCAAAGCCGAAACGCAAGCGGGCAAGCCGCAAAGCGGTAGCCGCTTAACACAGAGCCGGAGGGTATAAAAACCCTCCGGCCTTTTTTATTTTACTGGCCGTGAAAGGCCTACGGTGTAGATAGATAGGGATATTATGATGTTGACAAGTTAGTACTTTATTTGGTAGTATATATAAGCGTCAGGGAGCCATAAGATTCAGGCGACCAGAAGCTAATCCTTATACTGATCAGTATAAGGAATTTGACATAGGTAAGTTAAGCGTCGAAAGGATAGGCGAGCTTAGTAGGTTGTGAGGTTTGGCAGTCATTCAGGCTACCAGAAGCAGCAACGAAAAGTGTACAGGGATTAAGTCCCTGTTTAAAAGCGGAATGCACCTCGCGCAGGGCAATGATTAGTAGACCCACCATCCCTTGCGGATGGACAGGCCACGGTAGCGGTGGCACAGCTAACGAGCATAGGCTTTGAAAGGAGTGAGCTGTAAAAGATCAGGTAGCGATGCCTGATGCGGGCCAGATAGCAATGACCCGCAACCACGTTGGAATATGCTAGGCGTGATAGTCAGGCAGTCATAAGACTGAGCTGATTATATAGTTCAACTGAAAAGGTGTTTGAAATGTGAAGGGAGGGTAGGAAGTTAACGAGCAAAGCAATTTGTACTGATAACCTTCCCGCCACATTTGAGCAGTTAGAACTTATCCTGTTCAGCCTTGAGGTCAAACTCAAGTCAGCGAGATCGCAACTCGCATCAAGTTGGGTGCAGTCATGTGGCACAAAACAGGGTGCTCGCATTAGGTGCTAGATATAACACTGAACCGAGCTATAAATTTACTGACTGTTCAGATGTGGCAATTAAGCCACACCTTGCGGCGAGTGTAAGCAACTCGATAAGCAAGGAAAACAAAAGAAAGGTAGTAGGATTGCTTAACCTACCATATCCCGACCAGCTACGGTAGACGGTTGATTGGGGTGTGAACATATGAAACGAACTACCCGCACCTCGCATCGCTAATGGAGGGAGGCGTTCTTCCCAAGGAAATTAGTGGTGAGTCGTCGAGGATTCTAGCATAAGGAGAACCAATGAAAACACTGAAGGACTATGACGACATTGAGTTTCAAACCCGTAAATCTGGTTTGAAAGTATCCGAGCTAATCGTGATGGCATCAGCCGCTGGCTGGTATGTCGGGCAGATATGCGAAGACCCTGATATGGACGGATTGGTCGAGCCTTACGACAGGCTCACCCACTACGTTGCTACCCCAGAGGAGGCGAGTAGGCTCCTACTGGATGAAACAGACCCCGAAGTCTAAGGAGGTACAACAATGATGTTAACTGAAGATGAGCTGAATCAATGTGAGGACGCTATACTTAACGGGGTTTGCGAAGGCACTTGTGATGAGTGCGGATACTCGCGAACCATAGAACCCGATGCAAGCTACCCGTGTCCGGAGTGTGGGAAGGGTAAGCTTCAATCAATACTAAGAAAATATGGGCTAATCTAATGATAACTTGGAAAGCATTCGTACTGGCCCTGATCATGCAGGAATCAGGGGGTAACGACCGTGCAATCGGTGACAGTGGTGCAAGCCACGGGCCATTGCAGATACAGGAAGACTGTCTAATTGACGCCAATCAATGGCGAAAAGCTAACGGCTTGAGTCAATTCAAGTTCCCTAATGACTGTTATGATAGGCAGAAAGCGGAGCAGATTCTGTTCGCCTATGTCGTTAGGTATACTCAGGCAAGGTGCAAGAAGACGCACCAGCCAGTGAATAAACTGGTAGAGGGTCAATACTACTGGAGAACAGGTGGCCCGCCAACGTGGGAGGACTATGCCCGCATATGGAACGGTGGCCCTAATGGCTACAAGAAACAAGCCACCCTTAAATACTGGGATAAACTAAAGAAAGCATTGGAGGAATAGATATGAGCAAAGAAAACAACCCTCGCATATTAAAATGTTGTATATGCTATAAGGTTTTCACTGGCTACGGAAACAACCCGCAGCCAGTTGAGGATTATGGAGAATGCTGCAACACTTGCAATAATGAAAAAGTTATCCCAATGAGGCTAATGATGATGGATCACTCAAAATACTACGGAATAAGACTAGGAAGGAGAGCATTATAATATGATAGTTAAAATAGAAATAAAGCTAGGAAGCCTGTTGCCAACAGAAGATAATATCAGGCAAACATTCAACAAGCTAATGGCATCAATGCATGAGAATGAAGTAGTCTCAGAAGGCCATTACTGCACAGTGCTGGACGGTGAGTTCAGGGAGGAGGGTGCGCTATCGTTAGCCCACCAAGACAAGCTTGTTGGAGTAACGCCTATGCCTATGTCCAGCAAGCAGGAAAATCTACTCGAAGAAGTAGGTGAGGATAAGTATGAGAAGCTTCGGCAGATGTCTATAGATGATGAGGAACATCACGATACTGATAACAACTAGTAATACTAGTTGGGTTAGTTCAAGGAAGAGAATGAAGTTCAAATTAGATGAGACTAGTCTTATGTGAGCAGCTCATACTGGTAAGAACTAGTTTATATTAGCTAACAGCTTCAAGACAAGAGCAAGTTATTAACATCAATCGAAAGGGTAGCTATGGATAATGGTCACGACTTCTTTGATTGGGACATCCATGATGACAAAGAAGGCAAGTGTAAATACTGTAACGGTCGGGGGTACATGTATGTAGAACAGGGATCATCCCTGACTTACCCCTGCACAGATTGTGAAGAACTGGAAGATGATTAACGCTTATACTGATCAGTATAAGAGAAAGGAAAGGAAACATGAAGCCAACAGTAGTAACTCAGGGTGAGGAGTCATACTCATTCAGAGGCTTAGAGGTAGAGATCAATGGTCTTACCACCGCATCAGTGTATGGTGAGATTCATTACGAACTCAACAGGTACAGCGACAGACTGCCTGTCTCCTCCAAGCCCGATGTAGAAATAACCAAGGTAACTATGGTTACCGTGGAGCAATACAGTGTGTTCACTAGGGTTAAAGGTGAGCATCTGTATGTCGGCAGTAGCAACCATAAGGATGCTGACTGGAAAGACAGGTCATTCATTGAATGGCTTGAGAAAGAAATAGAAGGTAATAGCAGTCTGCTTGCGGAGGCGGCTGACTATGAGAGGATATACCTGCAATGAAGACCATCAAGAGCCTTGAGACTGACGTAGGCACACTGGCTGACACCAGCAAGATGCCCTGCTTCAGCACCTCAACACCAGCTAAGTCCTGTAAGACTGGCGGCAAATTGAGGGAGGTTGAGGGTAGTATCTGTTCCATATGCTATGCCCATGAGGGACACTACAGGTACTCAAACGTACAGAAGTCTCTTGAGTACAGGGAGAAGGCCATTAGCAGGGACATATGGGTGGAGTCTATGAGCGCACTGATCTACCGCAAGGAGAAGTCAGGCTTCTTCAGGTGGAAAGACAGTGGAGACATAGGCTCAGTCAGGGAGCTGGATAAGATCGTGCAGGTATGCAGGAACCTGCCGAAGATAAGGTTCTGGCTACCCACTAGAGAGTACGGCTTTGTCCGGCAATGGGTGAACAAGAACGGAGACTTCCCTGAGAACCTAACAGTCAGACTCTCAGCCTATATGATAGACGGCCCACCCCCAACCAAGCTGGCACGGGAGTTGGGTGTGCAAACCAGTGGAGTGTCATCAGGGGACTTCACCTGTCCGGCGTCAAGGCAGGGCAATAAGTGTGGATCATGCAGGGAATGTTGGAATAGGGACAGGGACACCATCAACTACAAGGAGCACTAATGGAAGAAGAACTAAAAGAGTACATCGAAAACAATGGATACCACCCCATTGCGTGGGGAGGAGACTTGTATCAATGCGCCGGAGGCCACCTGTGGCACATTGATGACATTGAAAAGGAAATGAAGGAAGAGAAAGGGAAGGAGAAGTAATGGATATATTTATTAAACTTACAGTAGTTCACAGAAGCTACAGCGAGGACAGCCATGTTCAGGCTATAGCAATACCTGTGAGAAGGATAGACACCATACTGGACAACCCCGCCAAAGGGGTTAGGAAAACTAACGCAACAGTCTGCGTGTTTAACAAGGAGTGCAACGCATATACATCTTATGATGTTGTCGAGAGTCTGCATGACATCCTTTGCGAAATTGGCAGGACTACACAGGTATGCAATGAAAACAATCATTCATGTTAATCAGCACAAGATTAAGGCCAACACCAAGCACGGAACCAATGACCCCGTGCTGACGGTCAAGACCTACAAGAGCAACACCTCTGCCCATACCGTGAGGATAATGGGGCCAAGTGAGGTGATACACTCACCACAGAAACCTCTTTCTTGTGGTGCAAGGGTGTGGATTGAGACAAGATCGGAGGTGATCTGCGATGAGTAGGACTAAGAATACTTACAATTTTGATAAGGCATTAGAGAAGATGCCTATCGAAAATATCTCACGAGAATCGTGGGAATATATCAAATACAAAAACCAAGTAAAAGGAAGGAAAGAAGATGTTGATGCTATCAAGCGAGTCAACCCTCGCGAGTGAAGATCAGTTGCGGAAGCTCAGGGAGCGAAATCCGGCAACCAATAAGTCCAGAACCCACGTTGCAATAGACCATGCAGACTATCTCGACATAGTATATGACGAGCTGGACAAGCGGAATATCCAGCGCGGGTCGGCACAGTTCGGCTTGAGCAAGTCGAGTCGCGAGGAGAACGAATGTATGTTCGGCCTTATTGACGATATAGGGATCACTATCCCAAGCGTCGATGCTCGCTCTCATATGTTCAAAGGAACGCCTATATCTGACAAGGAAAGGCATCACCTATTGGTGAGGTCGGTTGAGTACGGAGTGCTTCCCTCAACTCAACTCATGTCAGTTGAAGAGGAGTACCTGAGAGAAGGTAGCGAGGTGGGAACCCCTTTGCTGCGCGACCACCACAGCGATGGAGATAATGTTTGGAGATACCTTCAGGCACTAACCCACTGTCTACAGCGTGGAGGGAAGTTCAAGTCAGAGAGTTCAAGGCTGGAGGCTATCTCCAGAAGGACTCAGATTGCCAACCAGATGCTCCAGAGGTATTGCGACCCCAACGGAGAAAGGCTCAAGGAGTATATGCACCAAGGGCAGTTCCTTCAAGAAGGAGACTCCGTAGCGTCATCCTACAGGTACGTTATGGGTATCAGGAATAGCAATAACATGAAGTTCGCAGCAGGGCTGTCCATAGGGGTGGCCCCTTTAGTCTGCGACAACCTTATGTTTACTGGAGAAGTGGTCATAGCCAGACGCCACACTACAAACCTCGTTACCGACATCACTAAGATGATTGGTTCAAGCTTGGATGAACTCCTAGCTGGAAGTATTATAGCTGGATAATGTCTGCATACAGAAAATGTAAATATGGGTTGCAAGTGTTGCGAGACAAGATCGGAGAGTTCGAGGTTTGGGAAGTCATCCCTTGGATTCGATGGGATGGTCATGTGATGCGACGGGTTGGTGAACAAGTGCAGATAGACAATGAGATGTATACTGTAGTAAATGTTAACGAATCCTGTGCATTGTGTGAAGCAACCACGCTCAAACTCGTCCAATATATAACGGATGGGGGAGAGGAAGTTAAATACAAAGCTAAAAGTAGAAATACTATTCGTATCAGCACCTATCGTGAACCTAATACCAAGCAGCGAAGACGGAGAACTTCAAGACCATCAAGAGCTATGTGAAGACATAGGTAACTTGATAGACATTGCAGAAGTTCGCGGGATGAACAGGAAGCAGATAGGTGAGTCGCTTGTCGGCTGCGGCATTGCATCGGTTAACGATCATGAAAGGGATGCCGGAAAGGCAGCGGACAGTGTGCATGATATGGTTGACTCATGGCTTGAGTTCATGTCCAATCGGAGAGAGTAGCTTACGCGTTAGCTACCCTCTCGACCATGCGAGTCAAGGCCTTCCTTTCTGCCTTGGCTCGCTTTTTTGCCGATCACCATTCGCATTTATTGAGCGGCAATGTCCGTTGTCGCTCACGGCTGATCGACTCTTAGCCTGTACAGGCTAACCTTGACTACGTCCACCATCGTGTATATTATCTTGGAAGAATGGATGAACATGATGACACACAGGCTGTAGTTACAAAGGTTAAGCCTGATCTAAAGAAGTACGACCTTCATGTCAAGATGACTGGCGAGCACGGAAAGAAACTTGAAATGCTTGTCAGGGAGACTGGCAGATGTAGGAGGGACATTATCGAGAGGCTTCTCGATATGGCGAAGGTCGGAGAGTACACAGAATAAATCTTGGAGGGAGCACCGCTTTTCAATGGGCATCTACTGCCCGACCTCCTTTGGCGGTGTAACCCTCCTTATTATATAAAAAGAGAAAGGAATAGTAGTGGCAAAATACATATATGAATACCAGTGGGTTGATGATGACCCGTCGAAATGGCAAATGGGCAGTATGACCTATGCCGCAAATGGACAGTGGTGGCACTCGCGAGGCACAGTGTTGTACGACTCACTCGAAGAAGCTCACTCAGCCTGCGCGAGAGCGATTGACCGAACTCACTCGTTCGGTCGCGTCGGCCCCTTCAGCAGCGATAGTGAGCGGCGAGGCCCATCGAACTGGCGAATAAGAATCACCGGAGTGAACGCTATCTCACACCTCAAGAAGTGGCCCAAGGAGAAGTGGCCCAAGGAATGAATAGCAGATCAAAAGGCAAGCGAGGGGAATTGGAGTGGCGTGACGTTATACGCTCGCACGGCTATGAGGCTCGTAGAGGACAACAGTTCTCCGGCAATCCAGACAGTCCGGACGTAGTAACCAACCTGCCCTATCACTTTGAAGTGAAGCGAGTCGAGAGGCTCAACATAGAAAACGCAATGAAACAAGCTGAAGGTGAGTGCGGTGACAAGCCGCCACTGGTTGCCCATCGCAAGAACGGTGGTCAGTGGATGGTGACGATGCTTGCACCCGCCTTCTTTAACCTAATAGAACAATGCCAGATAAAGAAGAACATATCGTAACTCTACTTGCCAAAGCGCAACTGGAGTTTCCTAAAGCACTCAAGAGCGCAGAGAACTCGTTCTTGGGTAACAGCTACGCAACGCTCGATGATGGAATCGAAGCGGTAAGGCCCGTGCTTAACAAGTATGGGATAGCCCTCACTCAACCCTGCGTCAGGGTTCCGGAGAGGACAGAGAAAAAGGAAGATGGTACTCAAGTGCATTACCCTCCACAGGACATCGTAGTGACGACATTGAGGTACAGGGATCAAGTCCTACAGACAGAGGTTCCCGTTATCTACAAGGCAGGTGACTGCCAGTCTTACGGGTCGGGGCTGACCTATGCCCGCAGGTATGGCCTGTTCGGGCTGACCTGTTGTTACTCCGGTGAGAAGGATGACGATGGCAACAAAGCTGTCGGCGAGGAGAAGGTTGCAGCCAAGGTCGGGAACCGCTCCAACTACAAGAAGAAAGCTCTCAATAAGCAGCCAGATGAGCTGTTTATTAAACCATAAGGAAACCAAAAGAAAGGAAAGCTAATGAACATGAAGGTAATAGATGTTGCTATTAAGGGGTTAACCCCACTGATGCAGCACAGGTTCAGCGAGAACGCTGAAGTAGAAGGGAAGAAGACAACCCGCACTGTAGTAAGAGTGGCGGAAACACCACGAGAAGAAGCCGATAAGGTTTGTTATCGGAACAAAGAGGGGGAATATTATATGCCCTCAACCTGCATCCACCGGATGCTCATAGAGGCTGGTAGCAATCACAAGCTAAAAGGCTCACGCAAGTCAGCAAAGTATGTCGTGTCTGGAGCAGTCCAGATGACATCAGACACACTTGTTGTACGCAACGGCGATGGAGTAACCCCCGCAAAGGACTACGAGGTGGACAGCCGCCCTGTGGTTATTCCAAGCACGAAGGGTAGGATCATGCGGCATCGCCCGCGCTTTGACCAGTGGTCAATGCAGTTCTCCATGCGTATCAATGAGGACTTGTTGCCAGAAGACTTTGTACACCAGCTTCTTGATGAAGGGGGTTTGCAGGGTGGCATAGGTGACTTCCGTCCACAGAAGTTCGGGCCGTATGGCACGTTCCTCGTCACTGAGTGGAAGGACGGTAAGCCTGTTAGTTAATGAATCACCTCTGCCCATCAGTCAAATGGTGGGCAGAGGGTTCCGGCGAGGTTCGGTACTGCGGGGTAAGGTACGGAACGGTAAGGTTTGGTGAGGTTGGGTCTGGTAAGGCAAGGAATGGTTTATGAATTTAATAAGGTACGGTTCGGTATGGTGGGGTTGGGTAAGGTCTGGTTCGGTATGGTAGGGCTATGTGAGCATAGGCTTGGAGAGGCTTGGCTTGGTCTGGTAAGGAATGGAATGGAATGGTTTATGAATTTAATTTGGTTGGGTTAGGTATAGTTAGGTATGGTTGGGTACGGTACGGTGGGGCAAGGTTAGGTAAGGTTAGGTAAGGTAAGGAATGGCTTATGAATTTAATACTGGCAATGTCGGGTATGGTTGGGTGGGGTATGGTTGGGTTTGGTTCGGTCTGGAACTGTATGGTTTGGTTGGGCGGGGTCTGGATCGGTCGGGTTCGGTAAGGTCTGGTTACGTGATGTGAGGTAAGGTTGGGTCTGCTAAGGAATGGAATGGTTTATAAATTTAATTTGGTATGGTAAGGTCGGGGCGTTGTCCGGTGTGGTTGGGTACGGTGAGGTATGGTCCGGTAAGGCAAGGAAAGGAAAGGTTACAATATTATGAAAGAAATAGATCATAGCGAGAGGGCACATCATCCCGAGTTCCCTCCATCATCGTTGCCAGCGTTCGCCAAGTGTCCGTGCTATAAGTCAAAGCCAGCAGGGCCAGCGGCAGAGAGGGGAACAAAGCTGCACGAACAACTTGAAGAGATTCTGACAGACAAGGCGATAAGCGATGCGGTGCTTGAGATTGACCGCGAGCATCTGTCAATAAAGTCTAAAAAGTTTACCATCAACAGTAAATAGAAAAGGAGATTAAGAATGCCAGAGAGAACACCAGAACAAATATGCGAAGAAACTCTTGAGGAGTTCTGCAAGGACGCGAGAGAGAAGTTCCACAATGGGCAGGAAGAACACGGTGGAAACCTTGACGACAGGACAAGCTTTGGAGAACTGAAAGGGGAGGCGATTGACTTCGTCTTCTACACCTACACGCTTGAGAGGCAGGTTGCAGAGCTGGAACTTCGGTTAAAATACTATAAAGGACTGGCCGAGAGATGACACTCGACATCAACACGCCACGGGGGCAGAGCGCGTTGGCTTACGAGAGAGAGTGCATAGAACTGTTCTGTAAACTCTACCCTGACTACAGGTTCCTTGAGACTGATAAGCGACAACCTGCTGCCATTGACGGGTTCTTCTACCTGCATAAAAGGAATTGGGTTGACTGTGCTGTGGAGATCAAGACGAGAGACATGACCACTGAACAGTTGGTATGCGATTACGGGAATGAGTGGCTATTAACCTACGACAAAGTTATTCGGGGGAAACAGCTTAGTGAGCTGATCTGCTCCCCTTTCGTCGGGATGCTCTACCTCATACCGGAAAAGAAGATTCTGACAATCAAGATAACTGACAACAAAGGAAAGTTCCTTCTTGATTTTGATGTGAGGAAGACAAAGACAAGTGCAAGCATTAACGGGGGTGAGGTGATCAGAGAGAACGCATTCATCCCGATGGAGAAAGCAAAGGAGCATATATGGAGTACAGAACAAAATGTAGATTGTGTGAAAGCCCAATAAGCGTGACCGTCAAAGACGAGGACGCTAAGGCTTGCAAGGAGGTGGGACATGACCCCCAGAGGCTATTAGAGCTGGTGGTGTGTGACGACTGTAGGTTCTTTAAGGAGACGGGATACAAGAGGCCACCACAGAAACCCCTATTCCACTTCTTATGAAGATGTTTGAAATGCTAATAGCAATACTTGTTGCCTTGGCATTCTTCGGGATAGCAGTGAAATTAGCCTTATCAATATGACAAAGAAAGATAGAGAAAGGATATGGGAGTGGGAGGACATAGCAAGGAAGGCATTGGCCACGCCCCGACTGAGCCGAAGCGAGGTGGAGTCCATACTCATAGGGCTGACAAGGAGCGACAATCAGGAACTCAAGGACGCAATGGAGCGACTCAAGGAGAAGGCGTGGAGAACTAAGAAAGTAAAATGAAGATAAAGGAAAACACTTACCATAAAGAAATCATATGGGCAGCTAGATACATTCTGGAGGCAGCAGATGGAAAGAAGCTACATAGTGAGCAGGTTGTGTCTGTGCTGAGGGACGGGAGCGAGGTCACCTTCGGGAGCGTGGACGCCTATTGTGACGGACACCTGTTTGACTTGAAGACGGGTCAGGTCAGAGACTACGACGCACAAATGGCTGCTTACGCACTTGGGATAATGCAGAAGCACAACCTAAACGAGGTTACCTGCCACCTTGTCTACTCCAAGGCGAGATATGTTGATGTAAAGACAATAAGCTTTTCTGAAGCCGAGAATACTGTATACTCCATAATTGATTCCGTCACCGATGAAACGCGCTCGCCTTGGTTATGTGACTACTGCAACTGGTGTTCCAGAGAAAGCAATTGCACAGCAGTTAAGAATTTTGGTTATTCAATCGGAGGACAGATCGAAGCCATGAACAATTTGAATCTCGACGAACCGCTGAGTCCAGCCGTAAGTAAGCGGTTGCTTTCCATCGTGGGTACGGTGGAAAGATGGGCTAGTGGCGTCAGGAAAAAGGTAAAGGAAAATAAGTATGCCTGAAAAGCAAGAAATGGATTGGCACAACCTAGAAGGAAAAGGTTGGCTGTATCAGAACGAAGCAAAGACAAGCGAGAAGCACCCTGACTTCAAGGGCAAGATCGCTGGAGTCTCCTATAAGGAACTGGAAAAAGCAGTTGACGAAGAGGGGAACATCAGTATCAACCTGTCCGGATGGAAAGAGAAGGACAAGAATGACGTTGATCGCGTTGGAATGAAGGCGTCCATCGCTGTTCCCAAGGGAGCAACTGCCACTGCCTCAGCATTCGAGTAGCCTTCACGGGCAAAAGAAAAGCCCTCTCTCCTCTTTTGTATACTGCGTTTAAGGGGAGAGGGCTACTTAATGAAAGGATATATGAAAGACACGAAACCACCATCAGAGAAAGAGCTAACACTGACCAGAATGGCAGTCGTTGCATCGAGCTTCGCCTTTGGCGTTGACGACCACGAGATAATGAAGGTTCCACGGGGGCACGAGAGGCTCACTAAGGCAAGACAAACTGTCTACTGGCTACTGAGAAGAACAGGCATGACTTACCCCCGAATAGGGGCAGCAATGGGGAAAGATCATGTGTCCGCTATTCACGGGGTCAAGAACGTAGAGAACATCCTTGAGCTGGGAGTAAAGGACGGATACTCAACCTGCATCAATAACGCCTGCGCCCACTTCAGGGAGTTTTACGGGCCTCACAGGAAGAGAGAGAAGGAACTTATGAAAGAAAGGATGGAAGATGTTCTTTGATGACACCCGCCCCGTCAAGAAGCCTTACACTATATGGGAGCTAAGGCAGGTTCTGGACAGCATAGATGAGCGACGCAAGAAGCTCATCTGGCACAGGAGCGAAGTGGCTGGAGGCGAATATCACTGGAACAGCGATGAGGCTAAGAAGGAATACTACCAGCTCGGTAAGCAGAGAGGGAAGGTTCTCTGCCTCATTACCGCATCCATCTAAATCTGGCTGATCCTAGTAACACACCCCTTCGTTATCGCTGTAGCGTCAACGATGGGGTCTTTCTCTTCTTCAGGGTAATGCCCTGAACATACAATGATATAGTCTTCCTTGATGGCCATAAGGATTCCGTTGGTTATGCACGGACAGGGCTTCACCTTTGACAGCTCTGACTGAACATAACCAGCAGGGTCAAGCCACTTAACTTCAACCATCTTGCCCACCCAACACTTAGGGAACCTCTTCTTAAATACTTTCCCAGCCATCTCTAAACTCCTCCCATTTACATATTCTACTATTCCCCTTACCCCTTCCAGACGGATATATTATTGCGTGGTAAGCGTTCTTCTTAACCATCTCCTTTATGGGAATGATATAGAATCCGTCATTATGAATATCCTTAAAGTCATCCGAGTAAGGAGCGTACAGGATTATCAAGTCACAATCTGCTTGTGTGTATTTAGACTTGTTGCTCTTACCATGCGTAAGCGAACAGCGATAACTGCCGTGGTTTGATAGGGTTGCAGTCTTGACCTGTATTCTGATAAGCCTTCCACCCTTCTCGGCAATCAAATCATAAGACGTTTCCCCGAAGGGTATGCTTACGTTGTAGCCCAAGGACACCAGCTTTGCAGATACAGCAAGCTCCGCAACGCCCCCTGTTCTTCTATTAATATCCATCCAATCACCTTGCAAACACTCCTGACCGACTTCTACTCAGGCTTCTCTCCCCATACCCAATAATCGGAGAATAAGAACCACCTCTCTTCTTCTTCTTAGCTGGCTTCTGGTTCATAACCTCCTTCATCTTGTTACGGGTTTCCTCGTACCTTTCAGCTTCGGCTTCGGTTCCGGTAATCAGACCAGCTTCAAGTGCCGTGTTTCGGTAGGTGGAGTGAGCGTCCAGAATGTCCCTAAAGTCATCAGGGCTGAGTGTTGCCTGCGCCCACTTCATAAATTTCTGTTGAGCATCATCAGAGTATCTTCTGCCAATCTTCATTGGTTGCCCTCCGAGGATCGCGCTTGAGACGTTTGACCATGCCCTGTCCCTGTTCTCCATGCTGTCAGCAGCTTTAATAGCGGCTTTCCTCACCTCAAGCACATCCCCTATGTAAAGATTGTCCCTCAACTCCCTGTAGTATTCATGCATTGCGGTTGGGACTCCGGATGGGCGATCAGTGTCTATGTTTTCATGGAACCCGTACCTCTCTATTGCTCTACGCATCTTAACTCTATTCCTTTTTGCTACACTTCTCTGTGCTGCCTCTATCTCCGCTATTGACAGGGATTCAGCGACTTCACCTACCCTCGTCAACCCCCTCTTCAGATCCCTGTAAGCAGTGACTTGCCTACTGAAAAAGTCCTCCACCCTCTCCGTTGGGCCTACCAAGTAGGGGTTGGTCGCGGAGTTAATCGCATTCTTTAATATCGAGAAGTTTGCTGTATCTATAACGGACGGTGGTCGTTCACCATCGCTGTATCTAATCTGTTCAATAAGCCAATTAGCCATAGTCAATGCCCCTGCATCTGCCAACCCTTGGTAAGCCCGTGCGCCGCCTTTTATTACAGCCTTGTCGATAGGGCCGTTGATTATCTCATAAATCGAGGCAACATCCCTCTCCCTACCAAACAAAAGCTCCTTGAGCTTTGCCAGCATTTCTTGAGTCATAATGTGAGAGGCGGCTATATACATAATCATCCCGAAGCTTGCTCCATACCCCTTCTCCTTCTCCATGAGGGTCATCATTCTTGCAGTTGACTGTGTCTGGAAGGCCATATGCGGAAAGAACTTCCCTAGAAGCCGCCCCAATGGAGTTGTCATCCATCGCGGCATTTGCTGTGGTTTAAATGATCCTACGTTTTCTGACACAACCCTTGTTATGAATTGAGCCTCTCCGTCTAAGGTTCCCTCAAGCGCGGCATCAACATCAACTCCCCCAAGCGATTTGGCGTAAGCCTTGAAAGCCTTAACAAGCTTGGGATCAGTGTTCGTCTTATAGGCGTGTTGCACATCCTTTAGGTAAGCGTCAGCCATTTGTGCCGAGAGATTCCTCACCGCACGTTCAGACCAAGAGAAGGGCTTTGTTGCAACTTTGCCAACCTCTTCAAGCTTGTTCACAGCCGAGCTTAGTCCTGTCTCTGCCTCAGTCTGGTATCCGCTGGCTATGGTATCAAGAACGCGCTTCTCCACTCCCATTCGCGTCAGTGTCTGAGTTCCAAGCTTCTCTCCAAAGCCCAAGATTGAGACAAGTTTGCTTGGAAGAATCCACTTCCCTGCCCCCTTCGCAAACACCCGCTTCCTTCCCATAGCCATTCCAGTTGCAGCTATCTGCCCGATGGCTCCCATGTTGTTTATAGAGGACACAACCCCGCTAAGAAGATTGTATGACACAGTCTTACCCAAGGCAATAATCCACGGAGGGGTGTCTCTCAGCTCAAGAATATGAGCCTTCATGTCTTCCATGAACTTCACCTCTCTCTTGACATCATCCATAGAAAACTCAGTTCTATACTTGTTTTCCGATGCGGCTCTGAGTGTTTTCGTTATTGCGTCAAACAAATCAAGCTTACCGTCAACCCCTTGTCCATATGCCTCTATCTCTGACAGCCTCTTTGCCCAAGCCCTCGACTGAGCCAAGAACGATTCCAGTCCGTAGTCTATCAGCTTAGTCGGCAATGGGTTATCCCTTGTCTTCTCAAGGCCACTGTTGGCGTTTGCCTTCATTGTTGAGTTCCCCTCTGATGGGAACTGCTTGTTCGCCCACGCAACCATGCTTGGCATACCTGAGCTAGTAGGTTCTATGTCCAAACCGGACATGAATGCCTTGAGATCAGACTGCTGCTGTTCTTTAAGGTCTGAGTCGGAATCAAGGCTATTTGCTTTAAGTATAGGGATTAAGTCTCTGTACTCCTTCTTTAAAATCTGATAAGCCCCACCTTTACCGATCCCAAACTTCCCAAGAATCCATTTCCCATCCTTGTTCCTCTGCTTCACCTTTGCGTTTACGCCGTCTTTCCCCTGCGCCTCCCATGCTCTGTCAATTCCTCTCACCAGCTTCGCTGCCTCTGGACTCAGGCTCTCCATAGACCGATAATCAACCCCCTCAACTGGCTCCTTGCCTGTTTTTCTTGCTAAACGGTAAGCATCATCCCGTTCGCTCCTAAAGTCTGACTGCTCCGCATCAATCTCCTCAGTTACGTCAATGCCGTCAAGCTCCTGAAATACGAGATACTCGTACATCCCGTCCAGAAGCTGCATCCTCACAAGCTGATCCTGAATCTTATTCCCTAATAAAGTGTAGCCCCTCTTTATCGCCTCATCAGGAGCACTCCTGCCAAGAGCTGAACTTATCCTTACCCACAGTGACGGGGCAGTGCCTATGGTATGGTAATCCATCCCCTTCTCAATGTCTTTAAGCTGATTCTTTGTGAGGTCGCCCTTGTTAAGTGCAGCAGCACTGGCCAGACTCATCGCTCTCCCCGAAGAAACCAAATCACTCATGGCCGCTACAGGGGCCATGTCATCCTTAATAATCGCATCAAAAACGATCCCCATCTTAGTAGACAACTCCGCTCTAAACTCATCCTTGTCCAACATCCTCCTCTGCACCGGAGTCAAGCTGTCCCAAGCCACGTTAAGCGCATCATCAAACGTATTGCGATCCAGCATGATGGCATCAAAGACAGTCTGCATTGCAAGGTCAGTCTCAGTTGCCATCTGCGGATCAATCTGGACTCCCTCCTTGTTCAGCCCAACCCTCCTAGCTGCCGCCCGTGCCTTGGTAAGTATCCTCTTCTCTCCTTCACTAACCTTCTTGTTCGACAACTCAGACTCGGCAAAGACCTCAAGAGGGTTGATGATGGCATCGCTCTCAATGTCAATCTCAGCCATCTCAGGCTCAATGTTGAGCTTCCTGTACCCCATATCCTTGAGTTCCGCCCTTGCAGCAACTATCTCAGTGGTTGGGATTGAGGATGTCTGACCAACAAAATTACCGATCTTATCAAGAACTTGCTTCTTCTCATGCTCCGTGACCTTGATCCCTCCGGACTTCGCGTTGGCTACGAGGTTCGATATGGCAATGTCCGCGATTTCAGCCGCCTTAACTCCAGCTTTAACCGCAAGCACACCAGTCTCTACGGCTCCCTGAATAAGCTGTTGAGGGGTTACTCCAGATTGCCGCAGCTCTACCCCCGCATAGACTTCAGGCTTCTTGGGATAAGTTTCAACCTTCCCTTTAGCCAGCTCAAGAGCCTCTGCTATCTTGTTAAGCCCCTTCTGCACTGTCGCCTTCTGCTCCGCATTTTGCTCGAAGCCCTTGCCGGACATACTTGAAGACACAAGCCTTCTTTCCTCCAGCGTAAGGCTTCTAGCCTTCGGCCCTTCAAGAATCTTCCCAACATCAGCAGCCTTGGGTTGTGCGACAGGAGCTTCAGGGGCTACAGGTGGCTGTACCTGCCCCGAAAGAATCCCCTCAAGGTCAGCAGCCTTGGAAGGAACTGGAGCAGGAGGGGCTTTAGGGGTAAGTCCGAACACTTGCTCCTCGAATGTAGTACCCGTCATCAGCTTTGGTATCACCTGCTTCATGCTTGGGCTAACCCCTTCCAGAGCAGGTTCTGCCGCTCTTGGGGCTTCGGGGGCAAGGACGTCAGGGGATGCCGCAGCAGCAGTAGTAGCTGTTTGTGCTCCAGCAATCCCCCTGTCCCTGTCGGCCCGTCTTCTGGACTTGAGTTTCTCTACAAAGGTAGGGCCAATAACTGTCGAGGCTTTGTCCGGATCACGCCTTGCAGCTTGTGGGTCTATTACGTTTAGCGGTTGGTCGGCTTGTTCAATGGCTTCAGCGACCCCTCTCCTTGGCCCGAATTGACTGACTGAAAGCTCCTTGAGTCCTTCTAACTGCTTATCCACCTCTATCAATCGGTCTATTGAGTCAGGGTCTCTCCTGTTCCTGAGTGACCTTTTTTCCTTTGTTAATTGTGAAATTTTAAGCTCAATCTTCCCTCTCTCAATGGGGATGTTCTGTTGAGCGGCTATGGAGGATGGGTCGAGGAAGCTCTCAACAGGAGCCTCTATGGGAGGAGCCTGTTGAGTAACTACTTCATCCGGTGTTCTTGTGAACTCTCTCTTCGGACGAGCGGGCATTTCTCCAGACAATACCTTAACCGCATCCTCAAGATTACTTACTCCCAACTTAGTGAAAGTCTCCTCTATTGCTGGCTCAAACACCTGCTGTGGCTTGAATTCCCCTACGCTTTCTCCCTCGATACGAGTGCCGGACTTAATCGCCTCAAGCTCCGCTTCCTTAGCCTGACGGATAGCCTTCTCTTCAGCGACCTGTAACTGTGTCCCGACTCCGACGTTCTCCAGTTCTAATAAACTCAAGTCTTGCTCAAGTCCCTCAACCATTGCCCGCTTTTCTAATTCAGCAAGCTGAAGCGACCTTACCCTGCTGTCTGACATTTTTTGAGTCAGCTCAGGATCATAAAAGTTTTTTAGGGGTTTAGAGGCAATCTGTTTCCTTGCCCAATCCAAAGCACTCTGATCAAGCTTGGGCTTAACTTTTTCCATGACCCTTCTGGCAGTCTCCTTACCAACCTCGTCCAAGTCCCTACTAAGTATCTCAGCCCTCTCTACTTTAAGCCTCTTTGTTCTCTCATCGACACTCTCTCCGAGAATGGGTCGGGTAGTTTTGTCGGCAACCCCCCCAATCGCAGTGCCAAGAGCAACACCCCACCCGAAGGATTCAGCAGCCCTTTCGACAGCTTCCTTGAGTGTTAGGTCTGGCTCAAAGCCCCTGCTCCAGTCCAGACCGCTTTCAATCGCAGAATCAATCCCTTCCTCTGCTCCCTCAAGAGTTGCTGTTGCGGCAAGTCGTTGGTAGTTCCGAGAAGTAGCCAATTTTCTAGCAGCATTCCCTAATCTACCGGATCGGGCAGTGGAAGAAATAAGTGATCTGGAAGTCATTCCAGTCTCGATGCCCCCAATTCCAAGCTTCGAGGCGAACGCACCTCCAGCAGCGGTGACTCCAGCCGTCTTTAAGCCTTGAATCGCTGCCTGTCCAGACACCCTATTAATTGCCTTAACCCTTGCATCATACTCGCTAATGCTGGGGTCTTCCTTCCTTATCTTTTCAAATTCTTTCTCAGCAAGCTCGGCCTGCTTGGCTCCCCCTGCCTGTACTCCAGATATAGTTGACCCGAGAGCAATGAGTGCTCGCGGGTCTTTTGTTAACAGTGTTCCAGCAATAGCCGGAGCAACACCTCCGAGGATACCAAGGCCAGTTGTAGCAAATTCTCCTATCTCTTCAGAGGTTTCCTCCTGTGACTCCCTGAACCTCTTTTGAGCAGCTTGACCTAACTTGTAGGCTCTTTCTTCGTACCTCTCTTCAGCCTCCTCATCCCCAAAAAGTCCAGCAAGCTTTCCTGCTGGCTTGGTAACCCCCATTGCATAGACATCCCTTGCGCCTTTCTCGACTCCTGCACCAACAGCTTTTAATCCAGCCCAAGTCTTAGCAGCACCAGCCTCAAGAGCACCGCGCTCCTCCACTATGTCCCAATACTCTGGATACCTTTCAAGTACCTTTTTAGCCAGCTCCTTGTTGCTTAAATGGCTGTACGCAGGGTACTTCTCCTTTACTTTTTCAGCAAACTCATCTATCGAAAGCTTTTCCATTTGTACTGAGCTGGAATGTTAGTCAAAGATCAAGGTCAATGGGGTTATCGGGTGTACCCTTTTTCGACTTCGGTTTTAATGACCACTTGTTGTAAGCAGCATTCATATCGTCCTCTTCTGAGGGGGTAAGGGTTGCGGTTCGCAGGATTGCCAACCTCCATCTCTTATCCTCCCCTTGCCCCTCGGGGATTATAGCCCACTTAGGAAGTCCTTCTGAAGAAAGGCTCTTGCTCTTCTCAACGGCTTGCGGTAACTGAATTTTCTTGTAAGTCTCAGTCTCTACAACATCTATCTGACGCTGCTCCGTTTCAAACTTCCTCGTAGCGGCGTCTTCTTCTTCTTTAATCCTTATCTCCTGTTGCATTTTAAGAAGGCTTACTTTACCCTCCACAATCCTACGGTCAGCAGGGGAGAGTGATTCCGGTATCGGTTTTCCTAATAAAGCCCCCGCAGCAGCTTTGTCTAGAGCAAGTACCTTTTCTGCTGCCGCTCTACCCTCCTTCTCCTTCTCTTTTCTGCTCATGTCTGCCAAGAATCGGGGAGACAAGGCGTAGCTGGTGTCCGGAGGAACTCCGGCCAGCTCTGTGTAAAGGTTTGCCGCATCAATGATAGAGGAAGCTCTCGGGTTTCTTAAAAATGCCTTCTTCACGCTAGGCTTTGCCCAATCCGAGTACGGAGCTGCTTCCTTTATGGCAGGGAAGGCTTTTGAGTGGGCAGCAGTAGGGCTAAACGTCCTGTCGTAATCAAGCCCAATGGCCTCTTCCTTTTCAAACTCCGGTACAAGACTCTCATATTTTCCAGCCATTTCGGAAAGCTTTTGGGCATCAGCCTCCTTGTCTGTCTCCTGTTTGGTTAGGAACCGTTCATGCTGATCCATGATCCACCTATCTGAAGCGTCCTTCTTCGCTTCCTCCTCCTTCTCAAATGTCGCGTAATCATCAAAGGATTCCTTCATTATGGCATCAGACTCTCGTTGTTCAACTTGCTCATTAAACCTATCCTCTCTGCGGATTGCTCGCAGCTCAGTCCGTGCCTCCGGCAGTCTGTCAGTGACAGCCTCTAAGGCAGCAAACCTCTCCATTAAATTCTTATTCTTCAGCTTCTTAAAAATCTGATCAGCAGGGGTAACTTGCACAGAGCTTTCCTCCGGAAACAGCATCCCCTCCGACTGAGCTTCCGTCCTCGGCTTGATGCCAGTAGCCAGTTCTATCTCCTCACCCGAAGCCGACCTAATTGCGTTCTCAAGCTTGGCTACGTCAGCCCGTAACTTCTTGCGCCTTTCGTCCTCCTCCTCCTTCTTCTCTGCGCGTTTAGCATCAGCCTTGGAATAGGCGTCACTAAACTTCTCACCAAACTTCTCACCAAACTTTGCCCAAGTAGCCATAATATATTCTCCTTATTCTCCAAACAGAGCCTTACCTGCTGCTGCTCCAAAACCCGTACTGCCAGCAACCGACCCAGCAAGGGAGCCGAGCAGCCCTCCGAAGCCTCCACTTTGATTGCTCATCTGTGTGTCGTATATGTTAGCTTGAGTGCCGAACGTATTACTAGCCAACCCTTGTTGCCCTTGGAGCAGTTGCATCCCGCTCGTCGGTTGATACTGTATCGGATTAAAGTTAGCTGCCCCAGCTTGCTGCGCTCCTGCAAGACCACCGAACTGTCCACTAACCGGAGCTAACCCGCTAAAGCTCTGAAGGTTAGCCATCTGTTGCTGCTTCATTTGCTGCTGTGTTGCAGTGCGTTGCATCGCATTGGCGAAGGCTTGTTGACGGGCTTGATTACGCTGTCCTGCTGCTTGCATCTGCATCCCGAACCCTGCGGTGCGTGCGCCCTGCTGCTGGGCAAGCCCTTGAAGCAGACCTTGGTACTCCTGCTCCTCGGCTTGATTCCTCTGACCCAGTGCCGCAAGTTGATCGGCTCTCTCTGCCATCTCTGCTTGGTTACGTTGAGCAAGAACCTGCTGCCCCATCCCGAACTCCGACTGTTCTGCTCCCGTTCTCTGCTCAATCCCCATGAGCCTGTTGGCTAGATTCTGTTGGGCTAATCTAGCTTCATAATCACCAGCAGATTGTCCAGACGTAAGGAATCCGAGTAGGTCTGAAATCCCCTGCCTCTGACCCGCTTCTTCAGCCTGACGTACAGCCCTTGATTCCTCCAGCACTGCCCCGCCTCCAAAGATGTTACCAGTGGCAGCTTGTCTGCCTCTAGCAAGCCGACTTGCTTCCTCGGCCATTAAGTCTCCAGCTCTGCCGGATTGCGCTCTCTCGATTAAGTCTCTCTCGGCAAACCTTCTGCCAGCCATTGACTCCGCATCTGCAATAATTTCGGGGATGTTCTCCAGTCTCTCAAGGTTGGGAGCATCCACGGATCGTTCCAGTCGGTTCATCTCCCCTGCTTTTTCGTAAGTAGGTGTGTAGGCTGCTTCACCGAGCGTAGGTGGCCCTCCAATCTCCTGCATCTGCGGCCCTACCGGAACATCTGCGGGTTGATATTCCTGCGCTAACTTGCCGAGTAATTCTCTTGCAGCAAATCCAGTAGGATCACTGCGCTTCACTAATGCCGCAGCTTGTTCGGTGAACTGCGGGGCGAACTGCGCCATTTGATCTAGATAAAACTGGGTTTTTTCCGGTGAAGTATCCTTCTCAAACTCCCATTGTTTACGGGCTAGATCGGTGTCTCCCTTGCCAACGAACTGTCCCTCACCAAACTGCATATCCCGTTGAAGCTCTGACAACGCACTGGCAGCTTCCACGTTGCTCGCATTTATCTCTGCTTGTGTTGGCGGTGGTGGCGGTGGTGGTGGTGATGATTTACCCATAATATTATCCCTTTATTAATCTTCTCCTTGCGCGTTCCATCGGAACACAAACTATTCTGTCGTTATGCTTTGGTCTGACCCAAGCCATTGTGTCTGCTTGATGCCCCATATCATTAAACATCTGCGTGTAAAGTTCCTTCATAACCCCTTCACCTTTAGCCACTGTAGCATCCACAAAACAGATTTTCCCTCCTGTATCCGTGTAATCCTTACGGCAACCATCCTCATCGTCTACAAGCCGAACAAGGGCTACCCCTGCAATTCTGCCATCCCGAACTACTGTCCAGTACCTCTTTTTGACGATGAACCATTGCACCCATTTCAACATGAGTGCCTTATCCCACTTCCGACAATGACCAAGATGCCTGTGGCAGAAGAGTCCCACCGTCAATGTCATTATA
>Ga0080013_1002246_pt1 | contig 23209 bp, 18 predicted proteins | sample ETNvirenome_6_85_FD_69236 | JGI IMG/M metagenome (GOLD analysis project Ga0080013, IMG submission 69236) | Marine viral communities from the Pacific Ocean - ETNP_6_85 (SPADES assembly) (version 2) | ecosystem: Environmental > Aquatic > Marine > Oceanic | place: Pacific Ocean | collected 2013-06-19
TATGTAAATATCCTTTAATGGTAGAGGTTGAATCATCCCATGTCAACACATCTGCTGAAACATCAACTCCATTTGCTTCCGCATCATCAATATAAATTGCTGTTGCACTTGCATAAGTACCATGATTAAATCTTATATCTCCTGAACCTGGGTCAGCATCGGTTGTTGAAGTATCAAAATTATAATTATAACTTGGTAATGCTCCCTTTGTTCCTTTGTCACCTTGTCTTGTAAAGTGTACTGATAAACTATCAGCCGCAGAAAAAGTATTATTTGAATTTATATGAGTTACCGCTAATTTATTGTAACCTGAAGCATCTGTTGAAGAACCTGTTACAGAAAATCTTGCATATGTTGTATGGTCATTAATATCTACAATATGTAAATATCCTTTTATTGTTGAGGTCGAATCATCCCAAGTTAAAACATCTGTTACAGTATTTACTGAATTTTGGTCTACATCATCTATATAGATAGCTGTTGCCGAAGCGTAAGTTCCATTATTAAAAGCGATTTCACCTGCCCCTGGATCAGCATCACTTGTGCCTGTGTCAAATTTATAGAAATAACCTGGTGATGCTCCTGCATCTCCATTTCTAGTAAAGTGAACAGACAATTCATCTGCTGCTGAAAAAGTATTATTGGATGCTAGATGTACAACTGTAATTTTATTATAGCCAGTAGCATCTGTAACTGCAGCCGTTATTTTAAATCTGGCATACGTAGTAATATCATTTATATCTGTGATATGAAGATAACCTTTTATAGTTTCTGTTGAATCTCCCCATGTTTGAACATCTGCGGCTGTTGAACCACCATCTGCATCTGAATCATCAATATAAATTACTGTGGCACTTGCATACGTTCCGTTGTTAAAAGCTATATCACCAGCTCCAGGATCGGTATCACTTGTTCCTGTATCAAAAGTATATCTATATCCTGGAATTGCTCCATCTTCTCCACTTGCTACAAATGAAATCCATATTTTATCATCTGCCGCTAAACTCCCAGAACCATCAATATAAGTTAAAGCAACTTTTGTATAACCAGTTGCATCTGTTACAGCCCCTGAAACTTTAAAGACGTGCCATACAGATAATGCACCTGCTTTAGAAATTTTTACTCTACCTCTATTTGTTGCATTACCACTTACATCGTCAAATGATTGTACCCATGCTGATACATCAGTTCCATTATACTCTAGATCATCTACATACATATTAGATGCAGAAGAAATAGTAGCATTATCAAATCTTACGTACCCTGATCCTGGGTCAGAATCAGTCGTTGTTGTTGAATATGTGAATAAAGCTGAATCTCCACCTTTAGGAAGAAAATCTGCTATAGTAGTTAAATCTCCACTTGAATCAAATCCTAATGTTTTACTAGCTCTATCATCTGCACTATCTGTAAATTCAGATGATGTAATAGTATTAGTTCTTGAAACTTTAAATGATCTATTTGCTTGTTCTTGTAATTCTTGAATGATAGCTAAATTTTTATCAAATGCTCCCTCAACACTATCGGCTGTAAATGGATCATTTTCTACCAAGTCTACAGCTTGTGTTTGAGTAGTAGCACGTCTTATAACTAATGTTTCATCTGCTGCTGGAGCTGAACCCATAGTTACGTTTCCACCAGAAGCAACACCAGCACCGCTTACGCTGTAATGAGTTGTTAAAGTTTTAACAGTTTCGACCCCTGCTGAAGATCGAATAATAACCTGTATATCAGCCGTTGTTGCTATCTTAAAAGTATAAGCAAAAACTGTTGTACTAGCATCACCCGAATAGCTATTTTTTATCGTAGTTGTAGAAATTGTCATAGTTATCTTTACCCTATAATACCATTATTCTTTTGATTTTTAAACATTTTACTTCTTCTTCTTCCTTTTATAATATTCTATAGGTATACCTTTATCTAACATTATTTTTATTGTTTTCCATATAAGGACTTTTTCTCTTTGATCCGCAGTTATTAGAGCTTCCAATAAACCGCTTGTTTCTCCCATATGAGCCAATGTCCGTAATAAATATCGGTTATCTTTAAGATTAGGAGTAAAAATTAAAGCCTTTAATTCTGATTCTGAAAGTTCTTTAATTTTACCATCTGTAATCTTATTAATAGCTTTTCGTAAATCCCATTGTCTTTGATCGTAAATTCTTTGATCTACCTTTTTAAGTTTATTATAGTTTAATTCAAAAGAGGAATCACCAACTTTAATAAATCTTTCAATCATACTATCCATTATTGTAATACCTGTTACATCTTCAAATTCCTTTGAAATCTCTTTTTTACCATCCATTTTAAACTCATGTATATAACTTACTCCATATGTATTCCAAAAATATTTAAACAATTCAAATGATTTTTCCCAACTCGTATCTGTTTTCATAAGTAAAGGATCAATAATAGGTCTACCCCATCTATCAGTTATATCCCTACCTTGGAATGATCCCCATATTTCAAACATCATTGTTATATATGGTGCTATACCAGGTGTAGGATTAGCTATTTGTTGTGTAAACATAGATATTTTTTCTTCTATTGATTTATGTTTATGTAAGCCAAATGCAAAATCCCATCCTTGACTAACCATTGATGTAACCATTTGACCAGAAAAGTCTAAAGGAAATCTCCAATAGATTGGTCTACCATCTTCTGTTTTTCCAAAAATCCATATTCTAAAATTATTTCTATCATATTCTGGTACTCTTTCATAAAGTTCACTCATACCATAACCAAACATTCCCATATAAAACATTTTTTCCCATATTTTAGGTATAATATTAAAAGCAACAAACTTACCACCTACTCCTACTGGATCATCTTTTACTCCTTTTATATCTGCTCTTAATCCTTCTTTATTAGCATTGAAGAATAAATATAAATTATTTAATAAATGATGACTTTTACCTTTACGTAAGAAATTAGGTGAACCTACTTTAGATTGAACAAAACTCATTAATTCTCTTTCAGTCATATCAATCTCACCTTTTTTTATTTGTTCTTTAATTGTAAGATAACCAGCAATCTTATGTGATCGTTCTAATATTCTACCTATTCTTCCATTAGCATATAATAATTTACCAACAGTTTCATCCCATAGTTTTCTATATAAACCTTTAGATTCATATTGTTCAAATACCAGTTTTTTTAACATTACAGAATCCTCATCTACAATAAGACGATCTTTTATTTTAATACTATCCATATGAGCTTGTGATTGAAATCCTTCTTCGGGTGCTATTAAAAATCTTTCTTTATTTAAGTGTTTTGTTAATCCTGTACCTTCACCTAATACATCTTTAGCTCCATGCCAAAGACCTTTAAATAAAACATTCCAAAGATATTTTCCTGTGAAATATGGAATTTTAACTTTCTTACCACTTGGCAACATTATCATACCTCTTTGCATATCTCTAAAACCCCAGTTCCAAGTCCAGAATAACCAGTTATGTTCTGTTAATATTGCTCTTGCAGGTGTATTAAACATATTAAGAAATCTTACTAATTGTCCATAATGATGTACATTACCTTGTACAGCATCTGCTACATCTTTATGAATATCATAAGTTTCTAATTTTCCATTTCTCATATAGGTTACTCTTTTTAATCCTATAGGTACGATTGGGTCTAGTTTACCTTTAGCTATGTATTTAGGTTTACTAATAATACCATAAGATATTTCGTTATTGATTTTTTTACCTTTTTCAATTTCAACTTTATGAGTTTTAAAGAACTCAACAATATGATGGTATAAATTCTGCCTCGTCATTTCACCAATTAAAACTAAATCTTTAACAATCGTTGCATCTATTGGAGATAATATAGGTTCAAATGTACCAAGAGTTGCTTTTAAATCTTTTGTACCCCAAGCATGTCCACCAAATTTTTTAAATCTTTCTATTAAATATTCTAATGGTTGATAGGTAATATATTCATAATTATCTAATATCTTTTGTTTTGCTTCTGCATCATAAACATCATATTTCATTATCTCATTAACAACATATTCTCTACGTACTTCAAAAAATTTATTAACTAATTTAATTAAATCTGGATGTTGATTACTCCAATCAAGAAGCATATCTTCAAGATTACCTTCTTCTTTTTTAAATCTTTCTGCAAATTCTGGAGGCATCTTATAAAATTTCCAAGTTATTACACCTTCTCTTTGTTTACTTTTAACTAAATTCATTAATAAACCTGTGTAGTTTAAATCATGTTTATTATAACCCATTTTTAAAAGAGGCTTCATAATCTGTGCATCAATAGACCTTTTATAAATTGACATTTGGGCCTGTCTATAAGTATGGTGATCTATATAATATCTTAAATCTTTAGCTAATGGACTTCTACCTTTCATACCATCGAATTGTAAAGACGATAAAAGAAAATGATAGACATCTACAACTTCTGTCATAATTTGATCTGTCATTTCTCCTTTTTGGTATTTAGCAAACTTTTTCATTATTTCGGTAACTGATCTATCTCCATCAAAAAACATCTTTTTAGTTGCTTCTGCCATTTGTGCAAAACGAACATCTTTAGATGAGTTTAATATATTCTGAATTTGAAAGTATAACTTCTCTACTTCAGGTCTATTTTTTAAATGATGTTTTAATAAATCAAAAGTAATAGGTGCATTTAATTTTGTCCATTGTGGTCTTAATAACCAAGACATCATAAATTCAGCCATTAATTCATTATTACTATATCTATACTTAATATCTTTTGTACTTAATCCTTCAGTTGTACCAGACCAAATATGAGTAACGTGTTTTAATTCTGCTCTTACTTCTTCAAGCGTTACTATATTTCTTTTCTTCATTTCCTTCTGTACCATTTCAGCATAGATTTTTGATGCTTCTGCATCTAATTTTTTATTAACTTTTAATCCATTTACTTTGTCAACTAATGCTTTAATATGTGGACTTATTAATCCTTTTAAAGCATCCTTTAATACTGATAGTTTTAACTCTTTACTTAATTTAGCAAACTTGTCATAAAATTCTGGATTCATCCAATCTCTAACTTTATGATCATTTATAATTTTAAGGATTTTTTCTGGTGTTATCTTTAATTCTTTTACTTCCGTTTCAGTTTCTTTGATTATTTTTTTAGCTTCTATTTCTGCTAATTTAACAAGTTTAGCTAATTCTTTAGGGTCTAATGGTTTTGCACCATCATTTTTTCCAGCAATCCATTGATTCAGATATTTTTTAATACCTGCAACATGGCCTAAAAGAGTACCTTTTTTTAAAGTAGGTTCTGGTAAATAATCAATTAAATGTCCTAATTCGTGTGCTAATGTACTTAAAAATAAATTTGGGTCTTCTTGTAATCCTCTTTTTACAAATAATGATGCTTGATCTTTTAAAGGCATATTAGGATCATAGAATTTATCTTTACGATGCGTAAATAATCCCATAGCATCACTTCTTAATCTATTTTTTAATTCTGGTAGTTTACCTAACAAAGTTTCTACCATAGTTACTAAATCCCAATAACGTAAACCATTCGCATTATCAAACCATCTATGATAATCTGCTTTTGCACCTTCTTGTATAGAATTAGCATGATAAGGTTCGTTAGGTATACCCATCTCATCATCCATTCTCATATTATATTTTTTATAATGAAAGTTACCTGTACCTTCTTGATCCGCAAAATCTCTCCAATAATTTTCAGCTTGTTCATAAAGAGTATCCCCTTTATTAAATTTTCTTGGCATTAACATACCAATAACTTTATTTGTTTCAGGATGTAAAAAAATCAAAGGTCTATCTTTATCTAATGCTACAATTTTAGCTTTTTTCTCTACACCATTTTCAGTAAATCTTATTAATGTTTCATAAGCCTTTCTTGAAAAAGCTGTGAATTTATTATTAATACGCCCTACTAATATATCTATATTACTTTCTTTACCTTTTTTAGCGGCAAATACGATGGATATTTTTTTATATTTATTCGTTAATCCTTTAAATACTTTATCAATTAATTCTTGGGCTGTTTTAAATGTATTTACTGTTTCATATTTATCTTTACCTTTTTTAGTTTTCTTATGAAATTCAGCTTTTAATTTAGGATAAAATTTATTAACAATAAGAAGATGTTTATCAGTTGATATTTTACCATCTTCTGAAACTATTTTTTCTTTTACTGGGCTTAAATCACTTAATGCTTGGTTTTCTGTAACTTTATATTTAGTACCATCCTTATTAATAATCCATCTTTTATCAACAACATCTCTCGTAATTTCAACAATTTCATTACTAAACTCACCACTATTTTGTTTTTCAGGAAAAGATATATTATCATCCTTACTCCCCATTTCTGGTTTAGTATTTAATTTTCTAACTAATTCTTGATTAATTCTATATTTATTTCCTTTTTCAGTTACTACATCAAAAAATCTTTCATTAGTTTTGTTAATAAAACCTTCTCCAACTATTTTTCCTTTATCTCCCTTTTTACTAATTATAATTTCATCATTTATTTTAAATTTAACATCTCCAACTTTAACAGGTACAATATCTAATTTACCATCTGGTAATACATTAACTGAAATTTTTTCATTAGGGTCTACTTTTCTAATTTGATCTGCTCTAATAATATTTAACTCTCCAGAATCCATCTTAACTGTAAATACTGGTTCTCCATTTATAACATCGCTTTTAACTATAGTAGCTTGTTTAGTACCATCCATTGTAATATTTACTCTTTCATTTATTTGAAATTTAGGAGGTGGTAATAATTTAATATTTTTAGTTTTTTCTAATTCTGCTAATAATTTTTCCTGATGCTCTCTTAAAAAAGAAGGTATTTTACCTTCTAATAATTCATCTTTTGCTTCTGGTCTTTCTTCTATAATTTTATTTAAGTCTTTAGGATGTAAACCCCAATCTTTATAAATCTGAATTAATCTTTTTGTACCTTGTACTGATCCGTGAAAACCAAAAATCAATACGGCAGTTGTTGTAAAATCTCTTATTGTAGGTACTTGACCATTTAATCTAGCACCTAATTCAGTCATTACTGCTATTTCAGTTGCTAACCTTGCGGCTGTAGCTTTACCTTCACTTACACCATATCCTTTTGTAAGTCTTGTAGGTACAGCTCCTTGGACTAATGATTTTTTAGAAGGATTAAGTACAAGACCTTTACCTAATTGTGCTTTAACTAATGATCCTGCTGCTCCTGTTACTGATCCAACGATTGCCATTTTTTTAGCTACATCTGCTGTTTTAGCATCCATAAAATGTTTCATAAGTTCATTAAAATCATTTACCTTACCATCTTTTAATCCTTCTGAAAAAACGTGCCTTAATACTTCTGGTAAAACAAACGCCATTCCCATACAAGCTGCTGGTGTTGCAGGATTAGGGATACCACCAGTAGGTAAAGAAGCAGCTCCAGCTCCTGCAAAACATCCTGCTACAAAAAATGGTGAATCAGCTAACATAGCAGAAGCAGCAGATATTATTTCATCTGGCCAAGTTTGATGCTGATACATAAAAATTTCTTTTATAATATCGTCTTTATCTTGTATTGTTGCTTCTGGATTATCTAAATTCCATTGAATATATTGGTCAAATAATCCTATAACTGATTGACTATATCCGTGTTTAAAAGCGTGTTGATTTCCTTGACCACCTAATTTATGTGCTAACCAATTATTTACTTTATCTCCACCTAGCCAAGTTGGCCAAGTTGCCATTTTAGGAAACGCATAACCCATATCTGTTGTTCCCCAATATTTGAAAAAATCATCTGTTCTATCTAGTGTTGCTTGATTTGTTTGTAATTCATAAACATCTTTATCTTCTTCTCCGCTAACCAATTTCCATTCTGCATGATGATACCCTAAATATAATTCCTTCATAGCCTCTACATCACCTGTAGCAATTCGTTTAATTAAATCATCAGTACCATCTCTACGAAGTCTTGAATTATAAGTTATTTGAAAAAAATTAGAGATAGTTAAGGCACGTTCTTGATCTGGTGTTATAGCAGTTCCATTTTTATGTTTATAAGCATCAAGAACCCATGGGGGTGTTTCATAATTAGGATTTATTTTTCTATTTGTAGCTACAAATCTATCTAAAGCTGTTACTAATGAAGCATCTCTCCATTGAAAAAGACCTTTTGCTTTTCCATCTTCACTATAAATATTACGATTATCAGATTCTATACCAGATACAACACTTATAAAAGTATTAAATGTATAAGCATCTAAATCAGACCAACCATAATATTCCTTTAAATGATTTAATACCTTTCTACTTTCCTGTCCTGTTGTTACTTCTGTATGTAAAATTTCTTTTTTAAAATGTTTACCTTCTTCAAAATCTTCTGCTATTCTTTCTGCGTGTTCTTTTTCAAGTGCCTTAATTTTTTCATCAGCAACTAAAAAAACATCTTGGTCAGAAACCATACTACCAATAGTATGAGATTGTAATGCTTCTAATTCGTCAAGTTTATCATTAATTGGTACATCAAATTTACTTGTTTTTTCTGTTGCTTTTATCTTTTCTTCTTTATTTTTATCTATTTCTTTATTTATTGTTAGTTCTGATTTATCTGAATCTTTAACTTTTTTTTTATTTTCTTGTTCTATTTTATTAGGAAAGGGAGTATGATTTTCTTTTTCTAAAAGACTAGCATCTGTATCTAATTCGCCATTAACTAAAAGATTACTTTTATTAACAAGAACACCATATTCTTTATTAATTTCCATATCACTAAAACCAGCTTTTTTTAGTAATGGTCTTTGTTTTTCAACCCAATTACTTATAGATTCTTCTGAAAAACCTGCTCGTCTTAATTGTAAAGGTGTAATAGTAGGCATTTTAATCTACCTTCGGTACTATAAATATAGAGTTTAAATCAGCATCTTGTTCAAATTGAAAACCTGTAACTGTTGAGGGTAATATCTCTTTATTTTTCTTTAGAGTTTCCATTGTTCTATTAATCCAATTAGATATATTTTCTCCTTCAAGTCTTTTAGGCACTTCAAATTGTAAACCTACAGGTTCTTTACCCGCAAACCATACGCTTGGTGCTAATGTATAAGGTGCAGTTGGATCATATATTGACCCTGTAACTGCTGGATGTTCTGTAAGAAAATCTGGTAATTTCCCTCCTGCTCCTGTACTTTCTTTTAAATATCCTAAAAGATTATCTAAAACATAATTTTCTTTATTTACTCCTTTAATCAACATACTTTCATATGAAAAACCTTGTTTCTCACCTGCACCCAATACAAGCATAAAATAATTTAAAGCATCATAAGTTTCTTGATCTAAATTTGATCCTAATGCTAATAAAATTTCATCTGTAGGCGGCGTTCCATCCATAGATTGAAACAACTCCATTAAATCTGTTTTACCTATTTCTGTAGCAATCATACCTAAAGCATTTTTAAACATACGAGTTTTTTTCATATTTTTTATTTTTATATTATCATCTACTTTTCCACTTAATGTTCTAAAATCTTCATCTGATATTAATTCCTTTGCAAATAATTCAGAAATAAATGAAAATTCCTGTTTCGTATCTACAAGACCATTATAAGTAATAATATGTGCTAAAGTTGTTGCATTTTTACCTGCTGGTGTTTCCCAAGGTTTCACACCTTTTGTTGTTTGCCATGTTAATAAGTTTTTTTGTAATGATAATTTTGTTTCATCGTTTAAATATTTAGCATTTTGTACTCTTTCTTCAAATGTAGCAGCTAAATCTGCTGAATTTTCTGTACCTCTTTTAATTTCTATTAAATCATCAACAAATCCCTTATATGATTTTTTATGTGCTCTATCAGCAAAATCATTCATAATTTGTATTTGAGTATCTGATTGTTTTTTAAAATAAATTTTTAAAGCATCAATTTGATTTAATGTAAAAGTTTTTCCATACCAACTTTTTGAAGATTTAGCTTCATTTAATTCACTATAAATAGCCATATAATCAGGTTCAACTCTATTAGTAATTGGATTAGTCCATAACTTATTTGCTGAAACAACTCGTTTCATAACTAAATTTGTTAATTCTTTTTCTCTTTCTTTCCAAGAAGATGTTGTATAACCTGTTACTAAACCATTTTCCCATCTATTTTTTTCTTCTTTTAATATAATATCAAACTTATCCCAAACAAATGCACTTACAGGTAAACCATCTATTTTTTCATTAACATTTTGAATTTCAGTATCAAAAACAATTTTTCCTTGTGCTAATACTTTTTGATTTCTTTTTTCATTAAGACCAACAAAAGTTGAATTAAACACATCTATCTTATCTGATAAAAACATTTCTAATGCTTTATCATCGTCTTTATAAGATTGTTTAATCCAATTTTCTTGTTTTTTCTCCCAATCTTTCAATAAAATATTATAATTTTCTTGTGTTAAAACTTCTTGACTATCTTCTATATGCTGTAAAAATTCATTTTTAGATTTTTCAAGTAAAGATTTATTAGTAGTATTCTTGTTTAAAATTCTTTGGGCTTCTATTCTTTTATCATTTTCTGCTTTTCTAGTTGCTACAACATCTAAAAAACTTGTAAGTTTATCAAATGACCTAGAAACAGGATTATTAGCAGCTACTCCCAATGTATTTGTAGTGGGTAATCGTACTTCTGGTTGTGATCCTCTTGGAATTTTAATTGCCATTTATAACCTCATAATTAATTCTATATCTAGGGGGTGTAAATTTAAAATCCACAACTTTCCCTTCTTCATTTTTTTTAACTATATAATTCTTTTCGTTCATATCCATTTTTGGTTCTGTTTCTGTTTTCCCTTTAAATACTAAATTTTCTCTATCCCATACATTTATCAAATACATTATGTATCTCTATGTTGATATGTTGTACCCATTCCTGTAATTAAAGAAGTACCAGCGTTCCATGCTTCTTGTTGTAAAGCACCAGCAAGTCTTATATCTATATCTCTTACTGACATTTCAGCACCTTTATTAATCCAAAATATTGTATCTTCTAAATTATCTACAACTGCATTTTGTTCCATTAAAGTAGACCCTGTTCCAATTACTACCCCTCTTGCTCCTTGTGCTGCCCTTTTAGCACTTAATAATATTCTAGCACGTTCATTTGCTTGAATAGTTTTATAACTTGTTTCTATTTTTTTATTATATTTATCCCATTCAGAAGCTCGTTTCATATTCTTCATAGTACGTATACTTCCCATAAAAGAAAATGCTGTACTTGCTCCTATTGCTACTGCTAACCATGGAATTGGCATTTTATATTTTCTCCTTAATCACTTGTTACTAATGTTCCTGTTATTCCTAAAATAGTCATCGGTAAAGGTTGTGTTTGTTGTATTATAACTTGTCCATCCCGATCCCATCCTAAATTACTCACTCGTTTATCTCCAGTAAATTCTGATATTGGTTGACCCATTGCATTTGCTGATGTTCTAAAAGGTATCTGATCTCCATTTACTGTTGCTCCTACTGTTTTATATAATCTTACTAATACTTCATTATACCTTTTTTTTCTACCTTGTGCAGTACCAGCTTCAGCACCAGCTTCAACTCTCATTGTTTTAATTGTTGATACATATCCCAAACCTACTTCTATCGTTTTACTAGCAAAAGTGCTAGGTAAACTTACTGTAATTGCTCCACTTGATACTTTTTGTACAGGATAGACTGCATCATCTATCAAGATTTGTACTGTTTCACCTTCTAAATGGTCTAATGATGTAACTGTTGTAGTTGAACCTGTAACAGTTCCTGATAATGCTGAATCCATATTAATTGTTGAATCCAAATATTCTACAGACTTAACAGTTGATCCATTGATAATTCTTTCTACAATTATCCATACTTGATTTTCTAATGTTTCAGAAATTGTAGAAACACTTTTTACTTTTGCAGCTTTTTCATCTGTTGCTGTTAATCTTACAGTATCAGAACTTTCAACTGTTAATAATCCTGTACCCGCAGGTGTAGTTTCAAAAATTGTTACAACTGCTGCTGCTGGATTTGCTACAGTAAAATCTGCATGAGTATTAATAGCAGTATAAATATTATCTGCTGTTGTATTATTATTAGTTTCATTTTTAAATTCATCTGTTCCAGCAGTTCCTGTTGTAGAAGTAAAAGTAGCTGTTGTACCATCTGATTTTGTAAATTTTAGTGTTGTACCTGTTTGAATATTTGCATAATCAGAAACTGTAATTGTACAATTTTGATCTGTTCCTCCAAATGTATGTCTATGCCAAGCAACAACTTCTTCTTCTCTTTGATAAGTCATTCCTAATAAAACACCATCTTCTCTAACGGCCCAATAAATTGATTCTGGTTCTTGTGCATAATCTACATCATCAATTCCATCACCCGTAATATGTTCTGCAAGTAAACACATATCTGGTGCTACATAAGCATCATCTTCAAAACGATATGCAAATTCTCTTAATTTTTTCTTTTGTCGTTGTACAAATAAAACTGTATTACCAACTTGAATAGGTTGTGTTGTATGCCCTCCATAAGTTGTTTGTTGAGTTATAGTTACATTATCTGGTTTTAATGGTTCACCTGTTGGTCTACCAACTCTAAATTCACCACCAGCCGTTCCTACAATTAAATCTCTTGCAGGTGCTAACCATCTAATTACGTTTACTCTATTGGCAGCAATCGTATAAATAAAAGCATCTGCGGCACTAGCATCTCCTACATCAAAATCTTCATATGATCCAGATTCAGAAGCCCATATTGTTTGAGGATAATTTGTTGATCCAGCAAATACTAATCGTTGTTCATAAAATGATACTGCTGAAGGAAATCCATCTGAATCTGACCAAGTTCCTAATGACCAAGTTACACTTCCAGACCCTGTTGCAGCTACATTAATAGTCCATGTAACAACAGTTGTATTTGTTCTTCCAGTAATTTTTCCCCATCCATCTCCTAATTTTACTAATCTACCTACATCAGTAGTTTGAAAACCAGTTCCACTATTAATCCCCGTTATAGCAGATGCAGTTAAAGTTCTTCCTGTACCTACTGTTGTAGCACTTGTTGTTAAAGTTGTTGTTGTTGTATTAGTATCGAGAAATGGGCCAATTTGAAAATCTACTTCTGCAATAGTCCAAGATGTATGCCCTGATCTTGTTAATTTTGTAGGTTCATGTGATGGATGTACAATATACATCGTATCTGCTGATTGAGTAAATTTTAAATCAAAAACTTGTGCTGATGTATAGGATGTTGAAATTTCATAAACTTTTTCGGCTGTTCCACCAGAAGAATAAGCAGTATAACCCGATGTATTAACTCCTGATAATTCAAAAGTATTAGTTGTTACATTAGCTACAGTAAATCTTCTTCCATTTACTTCTGTCATTCCTACAACACTATTTATCCAAACATGATCTCCATTTGAATAACCATGTGAAGTTGCTGTGACAACTCCAGGACTTGCTGCTGTTAATCCAGAAATAGTTTTGGATGCTTCTACAATTTGTCCATTATCTTTATAAAATCTAATATATTGATCTCCAAATTCTAATATATAAGATTGTGTAACATTAAATTCAAAAGGGATTAGTCTTGTAGCATTTGCAGAATTTTTTACCTCTCCAACAAATCTACTACCATATCTACGACTTGTACCTCCTTGTGGAAATACAGTCATATTCTCCATTCTTTCTACACCATTATTATATTTTTTAAAATCAACTTGACCAGCAAGTTTTTGTGTTAGTTCTCCAGAAGTAAAGTTTGTTTGAAAAGGATGTACTCGTGCCATTATGCTTTCCTAAAGTCAGTAAATGTATCAGACACAAGATCATCAATAAATCCTTCTTGCCCATCAACACTTCTTGCTTCGGAAAGTTTTTGTTGAAAAAGTCTTTGCATTTGATCTTGCAATTTAACACTATTAGTTACGGGGTATGCAAGGTCTACAGCTAATTTAGCAGTTAAAACATCTACAAACATAGAATCAAATTGTGCTGTATCTGTAACTTTAGCTATGTAAAGAATTTTAGCTGTACTTTCATTAGTAAGTAAAACCCTACCTTGTGAAGCATAATGTTCTATTTTAAAAATATAATCTTTATACTCCATTTCTAAAACTCTTAAACAATAAGGATCATTTGGTAAAGCATATTGATATGAATATTCATATGCAGGTGTATCAGAAAGTTTTGCTAAAGTTGCTCTTGTAATAGCAAAATTCCAGGGATGTGATCTTAAAACTTGATCTCTTGATGGTATATAAAAAGCATTACAAAGTCTTGCTCTTTCTGTATCATCAGTAAGTGATGTAATTGGGTCATCGCCCAATCTACGTAAAGCATTTGAGCAGATAGAAACTTCTGTTGCCATAATTTATATATAGTATCAAAAGGGCGACCATAATTCAATATGTATCGCCCTTTATTTCTTATTGTTTTTATTAGTCTACAACGTACTGTACGACCATCGTAATATCACCTGCAACAGCAGTTCCTGTTGCTGACATAGTGATAGCGATACGTAAAGGAACTTTCGGGTCTTCCGCAAGTCCTCCGTCTTCCCAAACAAAGTTTGCTATAGCATTAATGTTACGAGTATCAGTAATAAGTTCTTCTGTACCTGTTGTAACTGTTGTTGCAGCTTGAAACGCATCTGAATCAGTTGCGTAACAATCTTCATCAATAACAGCTTCGGCATCAGTAGTTGTACCGCTTATCGTATAGGCTTGTGGGCCATTATATAATCCAACATTAAATGTTCCTGAACCACTATTTAAGTCATCATTATATATTCGTATACTAGTTAGCTTCGCGTTTGACGGAACTTGTGCCAAAACAATAATATCATCATTGTCAAGATCACCTGTTCCAGCAGCAATTGTATCCATAAAAACACGCAGTTTTCCACCGCCACTAGCCGCTTCGAGAGTAGTTCTTGGTGTTGCGTCAAGATTCGTGATTTCCACGCCTTTTGCAGTTGCCATATTATTTCTCCTTATTCGTTAGCAGCTATCTCTACCATCTTTTCTTCTTCGATACGAGTTGCACCGATTGTCATAGATAGAAATACCTGTGTTGCATAGTTCTTATCTGCTCTTTCAGATATTTTTGTACCAATATCTGCTCCAAGAGCAAGACCTATTGCTGATTTTGTAAACGCTAAACATTGTCGAGATGGTGTACTGTCTTGTCCTAATCTTTGCGATCTAATAAATTTAAACCCTAAAAAGGTATCTATTTGACCACTAACTAACGCTTTAACAGAATTATAATCTGCTGACGTAATTTGAGTTATCGCCAACAAATCTGCTAATTGACCAGCCGCACAAACCAAGAATCTTGGTTCTTCGGGATCAACATCATTTGCATCTAGTATTTCTTTGGCATTTAACAGTTTTGTAACTGATAAACCCGCAGAACCATGTGCTACTTTATTCCCAGCTGGTAAAGAAACGGATGTTCCACCCGCAACTCCACTATAAGCTGTTCCAGTAGCCGCAGCAATGATCGCATCATCCATAGCTCTACCCATAGCCCATGCACCAGCCATAGCGTATTCAGATTGAGGTGATATTAATAATCTAACTTTATCTTCGTTATCTATTAAATCCGCCCAGTCATAGTCATCCATTGATACTTTTCTTCTTGAATGGGGTGTATCCATTCTAGGTGTATCTGCATGACGTGAAGTACGTTTTTGTGCTGCTGTTGAGCCAATTCTTTCAAAGAAATGTGATTTGCCAGTAACTGTTTCAGTTCTAACAGCATCTCTTAATCGAGAACCTTTTTGTTGAGCTAGGTGTAATACATTTGCTTTGTACTGTTCAACGAAAGCCGTTGTTATTTGTACAGACATATTATCTCCATAGTTTTACAAATTAAAGAATAGGGGGTAAGTATCCCCATGATAAATACCATATTCCGTTAAATCGGCTTTTATCCTTACGGGAAACCTTATCGTAAACGATACGATCAATCGGAAGTTTAAAGCCAATCACGGCTACCTATTCGTTTTCCTATGAAGGGCGAATTTTGATACTACAATTATAACAAATAATTTATTTAATTACCATAAACTTTTTCATGTAATTGTCTTACTTGTTCTACAGCATTTCTATGTTCTGGATGTCCAGCATCATGGTAAGGGTGTTTTGCATCAGCATATATCTTTTGAATATCTCCTTTAGCATCTATTGGTGAAACAGCTAATTTATTATTTTGTGTATTTTTAGCCATTTCTTCCGTTATATCCTCACCTAAACGTGCAAATAATTTAACAACTGCTGGATGATTACCTGCTTCAGTATCTAAAAGTTCCATCATTTCATTATCTGCATATACATTCATTGCCCGTCTTGCGGCTCTAACTTTATTATCATAGTCATAACCCCATTCTTTATGCAATGATTCTTCTGTATTTTTCTTACCTAAAGCCATTTCTGATTCTCTTTTTTGATTTTGAAAATCTACTGTTTTAACTTGAAAATCCATTAATGCTTTAGCTTGGTTATTACTTAACCCAATTTGGTGGGCAACATTCTTAAATTGATTAACTTGTTCTTCATTAAAAAATTGAGAATGTGTTTCAGGAATATCTAAACTATAATTTGCAGAAGCCGCAGGTCTACCTAACTTTGTATATAATTCACTCCATTCTTCTTCTGTTTTTGGTATAGGTACTCTACTCCCTATCATTTTTTGCTGGTGAATTAGTGTATTAGCCGCAGATTCTAAATCTTTAATATTTTGAATTGTTGGATTATTTTGCAATTCATCAGTTAAAGATGATCTCCAGTCTTGATTTTCACTAGCACCAGACCCAAGTATAGGTGTTTCCTGTACTGGGTTGTCTTGTACTGTGGTCGTTTGCTCATCAGCCATTTTTATCCTCCTTTAAAAGATTGATTATTCTGATAATTACCGATCTTTGACCTTCTCGGTATGAAGTTTCATGTGGATCACTTTTTGTAAATGATCCTCTATGATAATAAGCTGATTTTAAATCAGCTATTACTCTTTCTCCTTCTTTAGAGCTAAAAGTAATTCCGTAATCTCTTTTTAAACTTTTAATTTGTTTTTCAAAATCAGGTGATGCCATTTTGTAATCTATACTTTCTATCCCAAATCTCTTTTTGTGTCAAACCTACTTCATCTTCTTTTCGTTTATTTCGAGGATCAATCTTATTGACATCTATCATTTCAACTAGAGCATACCTACATACTTTAGGAGTTATTTTTCTCCAAGGCCCTGTTGCACCCCATTGAAAATGTAATAAATAACGTGGCTCATCATAGATTTCCATTCTTGAAATATCGAAATCATCTAAAACTCCAGCAAAACTTTCGTTGGGTTTATGGTCGTTCCAATCCATTATTGAAGTGATCCATTAGAACTACCAGGATCAAAGGGTGGTTTTACAACTGCGATTGTACCTAATAAATGTCTTAATTCTTCACGAAGTTCAGCATCTGTTTTTCTTCCAGTAACATCTTCAATTTTAGTAATAGTTTGATAACCTGATCTATCTAATAAACTATTTACTGCACCAAGTTGAACCGAAGGTGATATTTTAGGATTTGAAATTAATTCTTTTAATTTATCTACTGCTAAAGGAACATGACTACTCATTAATTTTTTAGTAGCTTCATCTATTTCATTACTTAATTGTCTTTTAAGATTATGACCTTGTTGTTCTGCTGTTGCTTCTGAATAACCTGCTTTGATTGCAGATTGTTTTGCATTTCCTGTTTGTGAAAAATTTTCAATAAATGCTTCTTGTTTTTCTGTTAATGATTTCATTATACTAATCCTTGTTGTTCAGCTTGTGCCATTGCTTCTTCCATACCTTCTTTAGTTTCAGGTTTAGACATTTCTGTCATAGCTTTACCTTGTGATAATGCAGTATCAGCTTGTTGTTGTGCCATTGCTTGTTCTTGTGCTTGTTGTTGTGCTGCTGCTCTTTGTTCTCTTATTTCTGCTACTTCATCTTCACCACGTAAAACTGTTTTAGGAACTCCTAACAATGTTGCTCTCATTCTAATAGCTTGTTCGTGATCTATAACATCCATAACAGTAGGATCAATTTGAACTACTTGCATTGCTAATTGATATAATCTTTCAACTGCAATAGCTTCTTCCATTCTTTGAGAACGTGCTAAAGGCCCAACATATTCTATATCCATATTCATATCACTCATTGCTTCTGGTCTTGGCATTAAAGCATCTGATCTCATCATAATTCCAAATACTCTTTCAATTAATGGATTTAAAAATTCAGTTTGAAATCTTCCTAATGTTGGCCCTAATAATCTTTGCATCAATTCATATCTAACTTGAACTTCTGTAGCTGTCATTTGTGGGCCTTCTTGTAATTGTAATTGATCTGAATAATATGCTTGTCTAATAGCTGTTCTTAATTGATTTTCTTTTAAATCTGTTATCTGCCAATTTGAACCAATCTGTAAAGGTTTAACTGCTGTATCACTTCTAACAACTGTAATTCCAGCAGGTGTCATTCTAACTCTACCTATTACCCCATCATCAGTAACTAATAATGGTGGATCAATAGCTTTTGCCCATGCTTTTAATCCAATCTCTACAGCTTTATTTAAAGTTTTAATATCAGGTAACGCATTATAACTAGGTGATCTCCCAAATATTTCACCTGTTGCTTTTGACCATCTTGGAACTAAATATGGAAATTCATTATACCCTCCTGTACGAACAACCATTTTATCTTCAAAACAAACATGGCAAGAATGAAATGGTAATTTAGTTTTAGACTTCATATCTACTGATCTTTCATAATCTGCTGTTGGTTCTACTGCATGAATAAAATTAAATTGAGTATCAGGTTTATCTTTAAGAGCATCTTTTATTTTTGTTCCAACATTATCTTCACCAAATTCTTGTACTGCTTGTCTAGCAGTCATTTTGTATTTTCTATAAAGTGTATCTACTCTACCTGTAGAATTTTCTTGGATAAAATATTCTGCTATATGTAAAGTATTAAAATGTAAACCACCTTGTAAAAATCCTTCATTTGCTTCTTCAACAAATATTGCTGATGTACCAACTGAACATAAATCTAAATACATTTCGTGAACTTCTGTATTAAAATTAGATTCATTAAATACAGCATACATTCTACGTGCTGTATCTTCTAACCAGATTTGAATATCTCTAACTTTATTAGCATCATCATCTCTTAATTTTAATGAGAACCAAGGTAATGAAGGTGATGTTAATGTTCCTTGTAAACTTGCCGCTAAAAGATTATTAGCTGTGATTGCTGTTGAATCAAATAAAACTTCTGTTCTTTTTTCTCCACGAGAACGTAAAAAAGTAATTTCCGCTTTTCGTGGCATTACATAGTCTAAAATTTCTTGCCAATGAGATTCCCACGTACCTCTATCAGCTTCTAACTTATCTAATCGTTTTCTTATATAATCAAAAGTTGCCATTAATATTGCATTAATGAAGTTGCCGCAGTATTGGCTTCTTCTTCAACTCCTTGTCCACCTGTTAAAATTGTTCCACCTCTACCCTTCATTCTTAAACTTGCAGCTTTCTTTTTTTCTGCTGCTAATTCAGCTTCAGAAGTATCTACTTTTTCTTGTACTTCAGGATCAACTGGTGGTGGTGCTTGTATTTTAGGTTTTCCTCCCATATTATTCCTTTATCCATTTACATTCATTTTTCAACATACCATAAACTGCCGCATCTACAAATTCATTATTTATTTTCATGACTTTTCTTACTATACCTTCTTTTGTCCATCCTGTACCTTTTAAAATACGTTCATTTCTTTCATAACCATTTCGGCATATTGCCGTCATTCGACCACATTTTAATTGATTAAAACCATAGTCAAATACATATTTTATATGTTTTCTTGAAAATAATCTAGGTGTTTCTAATGCTAGATGAACATAAATATTATGCCCATCAAAATCTGTAAAAAGAAATCCTCCTACTATTTCATCATCTTTTATAAAACCAATATATGAAAATTTATCTCCAAGATCAGCAGTTATATAACATCTTTTTTTTAAATACTCACCGATAGGTTTACGCCATTTGTCATCTGTAACGACTTGTAACACTATCCGTATTTTTTCTTTTTCCTCATAATAGTTCCACCAAGTGAGGTTTGAGCAACATTAGCTTCTTCTTCATCTCCTACCATTGAAGTCATAATTGTTGATTTAGTTCCATGGCCAGAACCACTAGCTTTAGCTAGTTGTTGTTTTTTTGTTAAAACAATTTCTTCTTGTTTTTTTGCTGTATCTGTTCCTACTTTTTGTTTAGTAGCAATAGGTTCTACAACACTAGCAGGAGCATCTCCTCCTCCAGTATAAGGATTTCCATAAGCATCTATAGTATTATCCTGCCTTCCTGCTAAATACTTCTTATAAACTTCTTCTTGTTTTGTTGTGTTTAATTTAGAAAATTCTTCTTGAGTATAACCAAGATTTTTCAATCCTCGTTCTGATGTTAAAACTTTATCTGTAAAAAACTTTCTAGTTGATCTTGAACCAGCTTTAAACACTGGTTTTAAAACAGTTCCAGCCCCTATCATTTTTAAATTTTCAATATTTGTTGCTCCTTTTTCGTGGAATAAATCCACTTTAGCTGCTGAATCATCTTTTTCTCTAGGATCAGATAATGTTCCTGGGGCTTTATAACTTTTACTTTTTTTACTACTTCCAGATTTTGTATGTGGATTGGGTCTATTAGAAGATGATTTTTTAGAGGAAGGTTTTGAAGGTGAATAATCGTGAAAATTATATGCCATTATATTTTCCCTTTACCTTGCGAAAACATTAAATTCTGAATCTGTAAATTGTTGTAATGGTTCATATATTTTTAATCTTGCTTTTCGTAAAGACATTATACAATATCTTAACGCAGAAATTAAGTCATCATTCATAGGAACGATCTTTCCGTCTTTTCTATGGTGCATCCTTAACTCCTCCAACAGTTTACTTTGATTTTTAAAGATTTTCAATCTTTTTGTCTGCATCCTTACTAACATTTCCATTATTCCTGCTTCAACTGAATTACCACCTGTACCTTCTCTTAAACCTTGTTGTGGTGGATTAGTAAACCATTCAGGACACATATTAACGCCTTCCTTCTTATACTGTTCGGTTAAATTCTTACCTGAACCTTTATCAGCTTGTCTGCCGTCTTGTGGCCAAATAACTGGAATCCATTTACCTCTAGCTTTAATCGCTGATGAATGAACGGGTACTGTTTCTTGACGAATAGAATAACTATCATATACATAAGCTGTATCCACATCTCTATCCCAAGCAACCCATACACAAGCTGTAGGGTGATCCCAGCCAAAATCTATTCCGCATAGTCTAGGCCAATGACTTGGTATATCCATAATATCACATAATATTTCTTCTTCAATGATAGGAAAAACCAAACCAGAACCTAATTGTGGTATTCCCTTTTCTCTCATCTTTCTTTCGTGAGGTGGTAATGCTTGTAAAACTTGTTCTCTAATTTCTTTTGTCATATGGGGTGCATCATCCCAAGTAGCTTGTATTAATGCCTGTCCTTTTTTTAAATCATTTACAAACTGTGCTACTGTTTGTGTCATTCCTTGTTCTGGTGTAAATGTCATATAAACAATACCACCTTTATCTGCTGTTCTTGTTAATGCTTGTGTATAAATTCCTGTTGGTGGTTCTTCATCTAGCCAAATAACATCTACTGATTCTCCCATCCATTTCTCTTTACCCATTTCATATGCTTTAAATCCTATTCGTGAATAACCACCTGTTACGTGCTTAACAACTAATGAGTTTATGGCATTTGGTACACCTGCTTTTCTTACAGTTTCACCAATATACTTTAAAGGTATTGTACCTGTACCTTTAGCTGATGGATCGTCTGGCTGACCGACAAGTTCTTTTTGGCAAACATCCCTAGTAGTTTCATTAGAAACTCCCCCAGCCCATGCTCTTACAGGTCTGTTAAATCGTTTACCAGCCCACCACGTTGGGTATTTGCCCGTCACATGATATGCCATTTCCATGGCCCCGCTAAAGGACTTGCCGACCCTATTACCAGCCATTAACAATCTTTGCTGTGCTAATGTATTATGAAACTTCTTTTGATATTCATATGGCTTATAATCAGCCATAATATTAGTAACTTTACGTCTTTCCAATTCCTTTGCAATTTTTACTGCTTTTTCTAAATTATCCATTATACCATCCAATTATATACAGCTCTTAATGCCAATATAAAATATACTAATTCCATTAAAGTGCGGGGAATATCTTTATCCTTCATACCAATATATACCCAAAATCCACAAGAAATACTAGCTAAACTCCACCCTAACATCTGTGCTATATTATTATAAAACCATCTAGCATCTGACAAGATAAATATACTAGCCATAGCTATAGCAAATCCCCACCAACGATTACGATTGACATCGTAGTATCTGATTTTCATTAGAGCATTATATAGAAATCATCAAAAAAATACATATACTTATACCTATTAACAAAAGTTAATATTAACAATTTCCCCTCGCTGTGTGAGATGAAGCATTTAAGAAGGTGGAAAAATTTTATTTGGGGGTATGGGGTATTTTATAGGATAATGATTCTCATTTGCAATCAATATTATTATGTGAGAGCTACACACATACACTCTAGTTTCACAAGTCACCTCGCTTGCCAATCTAAATGCTACACCAATCCCTCGATACATGGTTGGTATAGCTAGAACTCACGGGCTTGTACTGGGTAGTGATAGTCTTGAGATCAGATCGGCACATGATTGCTATAGCCATGCGATCAGATCGCTACAAGTGTAGAGTGTAGCCTATCGCATTGCTTGGAACGGGTGTGTGTGTGGGTGAGAATAGATAATTCTAGGCAGTTGCACCAATAACAAAGGCCCAAAGGTTTTACTCAATGGGCCTTATGTCTTAATATGTTAGCAGTAGTAGGTTGATTTAGTTGTCATAGTTTTTATACACATGGTCAATAGTGCCATTTGCCCAATGTTTTTCTATACGTTCATTTTCGATATAGTTAGGATTATTGCCTTTAAATGAAATTTCAAAACTTATGTAATCTCTAAAATCTATATTTTTGAAATAGTCCTTATTATCCTTTGAGTACATATACATATAATCTTGTGGCCTTTTAAGCCCTTTTGCTTTTGCGTTCTCAAATGCTTTATT